>Ga0157380_10000022_pt1 | contig 114070 bp, 90 predicted proteins | sample S35metaG_FD_119757 | JGI IMG/M metagenome (GOLD analysis project Ga0157380, IMG submission 119757) | Switchgrass rhizosphere microbial communities from Kellogg Biological Station, Michigan, USA - S3-5 metaG | ecosystem: Host-associated > Plants > Roots > Rhizosphere > Soil | place: USA...
ATACGGTGGTAATGATATAGGCGAATACAATGGTTTTGATCAGTGCAAAAACAATATTAAACGGGATGAACTGGTCCTGCAATCCTTTGATGTAATCGGGACTTGGAACGGTACCGGACAGTGAGCCAGCGACCCAGCCGCCAAGGATGCCCAGAAACATGCTGATGATGACAATGAAAGGGAGTATAAACATGGCAGCGACCAGCTTGGGCACCACCAGGTAGCCTGATGAGTTGATCCCCATGATCTCCAGGGCATCGATCTGTTCAGTGACACGCATGGTTCCTATTTCAGAGGCAATGCTGGATCCTACTTTGCCGGCAAGGACAAGCAGAATGATGGTTGGAGAAAATTCAAGGATGACGGAATCGCGCGCCACGATACCCACGGCACTGATGGGAACAGCAGGATTAATCAGGTTGTATGCACTCTGGATGGTGATAACGGCTCCCATAAATACAGAAGTAATGGCAACAATCCCCAGTGATCCGTTGCCTATTGAAACCATCTCCACAACGATCTGCCGCCGGTAAACGGAGAATTTTTCGGGCTTGATAAAAAGTCCTTTGATGAATATCCAATAACGACCGATTTCGAAAACTGATTTCAATGCTTCTTACCTTTTCATGAAGCCGATAAAATTACAAATTTAAATCGGATGATGGTTGCTGGTAAAGTGACCTGATTGGCACCAATAGCCACAGTTGAAAATAAAACGGAAATTAAACCGGCAAAGGGGTTGTTTTCATCAGCTCAAAAAGCGCACAGGCGCCAGCAGGCTAAACCTGATCGATCCTCCGGCAACAGCGAACGGCCGTTGCTTGTCTGTTTAGCTGCAGTGCTGTTGACGGGGGAGAGCAGGACAGGCGGCATTAAAAAGCAGGGGCCGTTGTTTTCTAAAAATGACGACGGAATTATTCGCCTGCTTCAGGTCAGTCATGCGATGATTTACTGGCTAATATGATTGTTTCACCCAATCAAACATGGATGTTTAAACCCTTTTGTTAATTTTGCAATAAATTTGTTAATCCTGTTGCTGGCGGCCCGTTTCCGTCATAATGACCTTGAAAAAGCACCTTGCCATACTGGGCAGCACCGGTTCCATCGGAACGCAGGCCCTGGAAGTGATCAGCCTTAATCCCGAACGTTTTGAAGTGGAAGTGCTTACCAGCAATTCCAATGCAAACCTGCTGATTGAGCAGGCACTCCGCTTTCATCCGAATGCCGTGGTTATTGCTGACCAGGAGAAATATACTGCTGTAAAAGATGCGCTGGCACCAACAAATACCAAGGTATTTGCCGGTCATGAAGCCATGACGCAGGTGGTTGAAATGGAAGCCATTGACATGGTGCTTACCGCTCTTGTCGGCTTTGCAGGATTAAAACCAACCATCCAGGCCATTAAGCATGGGAAGCAGATAGCACTGGCGAATAAAGAAACCCTGGTGGTTGCCGGCGAAATCATCACCAGCCTGGCAAAGGAAAAAGGCGTTAACATTTACCCTGTCGATTCAGAACATTCGGCTATATTTCAATGCCTTTGCGGGGAATTTCACAATCCGATTGAAAAGATATACCTCACTGCTTCAGGAGGACCTTTCAGGGGAAAAACCACTGAATACCTGAAAACCATAAAGAAAGAGCAGGCACTCAGGCATCCCAACTGGAACATGGGCGCTAAAATCACCATTGATTCAGCAAGCCTGATGAATAAAGGGCTGGAAATCATTGAAGCCAAATGGCTCTTCAGCCTGGAACCCGGGCAAATTGATGTCATCGTGCATCCGCAATCCATCATCCATTCCATTGTACAGTTTGAAGACGGAAGCATGAAAGCGCAGATGGGACTGCCTGATATGAAACTACCCATTCAGTTTGCACTGGGTTATCCCAACAGGATGAAAGCGGAATTTCCAAGGTTTGACTTTATGAATTATCCCCAGCTGACTTTTGAAAAAGCAGATGAGGAGACATTCCGGAATCTTGCATTGGCGAAGCAGGCCATGGTAAAAGGAGGCAACATGCCCTGCATCCTGAATGCAGCCAATGAAATAGCGGTTGCCGCTTTCCTGAAGGACAGCATTGATTTTGTTGAAATGCCATCGCTGATTGAACATTGTATGGATAAGGTTTCATTCATCAGTCATGCGACGTATGATGATTATGTTGAAACAGACCGGGAAACAAGGAAAGTAGCTGAAGAATTAATTGCAGTAAAAAAATAATTACATTTGCTTTATTCTTTAAAAAACACAGAAGGAATAAAGATTAAAATGCCTTTATTTTAAACAATTTCAGAAGATAAACGTATAATAATCTTTAAATAAACATCACAGCATGACAGGTTTGATTATGGCGGGGCAGCTGATCCTCGGATTGGCTATACTGGTGACGTTACACGAGCTGGGACATTTCCTTGCTGCCCGTGCATTTGGCATCAGGGTGGAGAAGTTCTTCCTGTTTTTTGATGCCTGGGGATTTAAATTCTTCAGCTTTAAAAAAGGAGATACGGAATACGGCATGGGCTGGCTACCACTGGGAGGATATGTGAAAATTGCAGGTATGATTGACGAGTCGATGGATACCGAACAGCTTGCAAGAGAACCGCAACCCTGGGAGTTCAGGAGCAAGCCAGCCTGGCAGCGGCTGATTGTGATGCTCGGCGGAGTGGCCATGAATGTGATGCTCGGCATTGTCATTTACTCTTCCCTGCTGCTGTTTAATAAGAAGGAATACCTGCCGGCAAATGAAGTTAAAGACGGCATTTATGCCTATAAGATGGGCCAGGAGCTTGGCTTCCAGAACGGCGATAAGATCGTTGCCATCAACGGCAGGCACCTTGAGCGTTTTGAAGACCTGCTCTCGACACGAATCATGTTTGGCGCAACACTTACGGTTGAACGTAACGGTCAGACCCTGGAAATTGTAATCCCTGAAAATTTTTATAAAACACCCGGTGGCAACCTGAGGAACAACTTCAACTTTATCGGGCTGAGCGCACTGGAGTGCGTGGTAAAAAAAGTGGTGCCTGGTGATTTTGCAGAAAAAGCCGGCATCAGGACAGGTGATAAGCTGCTGATGGTGGCCGGTGAAAAAATAATTTCCGACGATGACCTTCGTGATAAGCTGGCTGCATTCAAAGGCAAGGCAACCATGATCACCGTTGACCGTTCAGGCAAAAGCATTGATTTTGAAACACAGGTATCACAAAAAGGAACCATTGGTGTTGAATATTTCATTGAACCTGTTTCGGAAAAGCATTATGCCATGAAGCGCTATACGCTGAGCTCGGCCCTTGTATTTGGAATGAGCGATGCGGTGGAAGCTGTGGTATCAAATGCGAAAGGTTTAAAACAGGTTTTTACCGGTGAAGTGAAGCCGTCTGAATCGGTGCAGGGCCCTATCGGCATTGCACAGATCTATGGCGGTCAGTTCGACTGGGGTCGTTTCTGGACCATTACAGGCCTGCTTTCCATGGTGCTTGCATTCATGAATATCCTTCCCATTCCTGCGCTGGATGGCGGTCATGTGATCTTCCTGATTATTGAAAGCATAACCCGTCGCAAATTCAGCGATAAATTCATGGAGCGTTCACAGCTCGTCGGGATGGTGATTGTACTTGCACTGATGGTATTTGCCATCGGAAATGATATCTGGAAACACATTATCAATTAAGGATGACCGGGCACAGGCTCACTTTTTACTGCATTCTTTTATTTTCACTGACTTGTATTTTTCCTGCCCGTGCACAGCAAACAGCTGTTGCCACTGATACCGTGCGGATTCCATCCGTGATGCTGGTACCTTATGATCCGCTGTATTATTTGTCGGATGCAGATCATGACATTGCCGAACAAAGCAAATACAATATGCAAAAGGTCAGGAAGACATTCCATACCGAGTCGGATTATTATACGTACAGGGCCATTGCAAGGCACTTCCGGTGCATTGATCTTTTGCATGATACAAGCGCTGCTTCGCGCGAGGACCTGATAACCATATTCAGCACGGTCGGTTATAAATACGAAGACCCCATGCCGGTGAAAACAGGATCAGAAAAGCTGAAAACTGAAACAGGAAAAAAAGATGCAACAGCAAATCCGGTGACAGCATCAAAGTACCGGTTGCCTGAACCAAACCTGCAATATATGAATGCCGTGCCAGGCAAGCCGGAACTGCTGAAGGCGCTTGGTAAAAAATATGAGGTGGATTATTTTGTTTTCCTCAACCAGTTTGAGATCAAAACCAACTACAACTCATGCATTGATCTTGCCAATAAGATCTACCAGCGGACCATCTTACTTCACTTTTCAATATATGACGCTTCAGGGAAGCAGGTTGCCGGAAACTTCGTATATTCATTTTTCCCTTCTAATTCCAGTGAATCAGAGGAAATTATCAGAACCTGTTTTGCCGAGCTGGGTGAGGGAATATCAAAAAACCTGACCGGCATTTTGCTTACGGGCACTGTAAACAGATAACTTCAGGGGAGATAAGCTTCAGAAAAATGTCACTGGGAGCAGCACTGAAAAAACCTACAGCTTTAATATTTTCTTATACGCCCGCTGGTTGTTCCGGTATCTGCATTCAACCAGGTACATACCCGGCGTGAGATCGCCCACATCAATTCTTTTATTTTTAAATGGCTGGTCATATACCAGGCGGCCTTCCAATGTATAAATTCTTACGTCTCCAGGCAATATCATCCCGTCAAGGAACATGTAGTCTTTTACCGGGTTTGGATAGATCAAAAGGTCATTTTCCCGTTCATAACCAGGGGCGCTGCCCAGTTTCACGTAAAAAAAGTCTGTAATGAGGGTGTCGAATGTGGTTGCATTTTTACCAACCGGCCATATCACAACCGTATTTCCGCCAGCCTTGTAGGCCAACGGATCGAATAAGTGTGTATCAAGCGCTAAGGTAATCACAGCGCCACCCGCTATAAATGCAGAATCGGAATACAGTGTTTCAGTATCCACACCAGTAGTATCCTGTTTGATAAATATCGAAAGTGAGTCGGAAAACTGGTTGTTGCCTAAATTAGTAATGAGGACATACAGGGTATCGTATGACTGCCCTTCATAGATGGAATCCGGAAGATTGATGTATGAAATACTAAGCTGCGGTTGCTGGGCATCGGAGGGCGAACTTGCCAATGCGGAAATGAGCACAAACAAAAGGTAAATGCTGCGGAAAAAATGACGGTTCATAGTGGAAATGTTTACATGCTCACAAATATAATAACCGGCTTTGTTTTTCCTAAACATATTTTTTATTTTTCTTACGCGTTTAAGATGTCATTTTTTGCTTTATTTTTGAAATCATCATTATCAAAAACGCTTTACGGTGGATATTCTGAATGACATCATCAACGGCATGAATAAGGAGCAGATCCGTTTTTTCAAGCTGTATGCATCACGCATTTATAAGAATGAAAACCGGAAGGATCTGATCCTTTTCAATTATATCCGCAAGTCAGCTGCAAATTATGAAGAAGCCACCATCCTTGAGCGGCTTTACAACAGCAGTGATAAAAACGCTTTTTACCGGTTGAAGAACAGGCTTTTCATGGAGCTCAACAAGAGCATTACCATTCAGCATTTCGACGATGATGATGTGATCAGCATATTTCACCTGCTGGCACTGGAGAAATTTTATTTCGACCGGAATAATATGCGGGCAGCGCGGTATTTTCTAAGGAAAGCCGAAGCAAAAGCCATTGCGCTTGAAAGCTATGAGCTGCTTGATTTCATATACAGTGAATTTATCAGGCTGTCGCATGAGCTGGTCAGCATCAACCCCGAAACCTATATACTGAAGCGCAAGGAAAACCAGCAGCAGATCATGCAGGTAAGGGAGTTTGATGACGTCCTGGCTGCAGTGACCTACAGGCTGAAGGTTACGCAGAATTTTTCTTCCGGTGAGAATCCGGTGCTTACCCTGCTGCAGAAAACCGTTGATGATTTTTCGCAGGACAAGGACCTGAAAAAAAGCTCCAAACTGCGTTTTAAAATGTATCATGCCGTAAGTCAGGTGCTGTTGCAGCGCCGAGATTACCGCGCACTGGAGGAATACTTACTGAGCGTTTACCGCGAGTTTACAAAAGAAAAGCTCTTCAATAAAGTAAACCACGATACCAAGCTGCAGCTCCTCACCTACCTGGTGAATACGCTTTTTAAGAACAACAAGCTCAAGCAGTCGCAACAGTTTGTTGAAAAACTTAAAATTGCCATGGATGAATTCGGACGGCTTTTGTATGACAAGTACGTGCTGTTTTACTACAACTCATTAGGTAATATTTATGCAGGACTTGACCAGTATGAAAAAGCCATTGAAGTGCTGGAGGAATTCAGGACGTCTGACAAGATCAAGCTGAACCCCTTTTATGAAATATTTGTTTACCTGAACCTTGCTGTTTATTCCTTCGATCTTAAAAAATATCATCAGGCCATCAGGCATCTTAACAAGCTATACCTGCTCGACAGCTACAGGAATACCGACCAGGCCCTGCGTTTTAAAATTGCCATTGCCGAGCTCATCATCCGTTATGAGCTGAAAGATTATGATTTGCTGGAATATAAAATTGACCAGGTGAAAAAAGATTTCAAAGATTTTCTGAATGTGAAAGAGCAGCAGCGGGAGAAAGATTTTATTCAGCTGATCAAGCTGCTTACCGTCACTGAAAACATTCACAGCAACACTGCGCTGCTTGCAAAGTATAAGTCATTCAGGTCGCTTGCTTCGCGCGAAAACAGGGATGACAATGAAGTGATCCTGTATGATAAATGGCTTGCCGAAAAATTCAGGGCCTGACAATACCTTTCACCTGCATCAGTTCACCAGCACATACTTCTTTATATCAGGCTTGGGGAAATGATCTTTCCAGTCAATTTCAAAAATCTTATTCAGGACCCCCGCCGGATTTTTGAAGAAAACCGATTTTGTCACATACAGGTTGGCGTTAAGCTGATGCGTTTCTTCAATATCCTTATAATAGCTGGAGGCTGTGAACATAATAATGGGAATGGTATCGAACCTGCTGTGTTCCCTGATATGCCGCAGACTTTCCTTACCCGTCTTTCGCGGCATGTTGATATCAAGAAAAATCAGATCCGGTGGTTCGATATCCGGTGCTTCCAGCACATAAATCAATTCTTCTCCGTTTAGGACGGAGGTAAGGGCTACTCTTTTTTCGTTCAGGTCATCCAGTACCTGTCGGAACAGCTCGTGATAATCTTCATCATCATCAGCAAGCAGGAGGTTAAGCATGCGTTTTGAATGCAACATGGGAGGGGAGAGGGAATGAGGGGAAGGGGTAAAAAAGGATTACTATAACTGTTGATCAGGCATATTCTGAATATTAATTTTACAAAGTTAATCCGAACAGGACCGGAAGCAAAAAAATAGCTTTTTTTCTGAATTTCCATGCAGGAAATGCCTGAAGTTATTAACTTTTTTTAATACATTGTATTTGAAATCAATTGACTGTAATAGAATTGAGGCAGGATCCATTTTATTAACTCATTGGCATTCCAAACCGGCCCTTTCAGCATTTTCCTCTTTCAGGTGTTTTTTATACCCGTTCATGTTGCAATATTTTTTAATAATGACTCAAAGGGTTAATTTGGCATGATGAAATTGAACGCCTGTCTGCTGCTGCTTGTCTGCATACCGCCATCCGCACAGGTAACCTCCGATATTTACAGGACCAATGCAGGGAAAGTGCTGTTCAGTTCAGAAGCCAGGCTCGAAGTCATCAATGCATCTTCAGGCAGGTTGCAGGGCGCACTTAACACCACCAGGAGGAATTTCGCATTTGCTGTACCCATCAGCTCTTTTGAAGGATTCAATGTGGCTTTGCAGAAAGAGCATTTTAATGAAAACTACCTGGAAAGCGACCGGTTCCCTGTTGCAACGTTTACGGGTAAGATTATCGAAGACATTGATTTTTCAACTTCCGGCACGGTGGAAGTGAGGGCCAAAGGGCAGCTTACCATTCACGGTGTGGAGCAGGAAAGGATCATCAAGATTACGCTTACCCTGCAGGAAGGTAAAATCGGAGTCGTTTCAAAGTTTACGGTTTTGCTGAAAGATCATGATATTAAAATCCCGAAAATTGTACATGAAAAAATTGCGGCCGAAGTAATGATTGAAGTGCATGCTGAGCTGAAAAATAATTGAAATGAGTGATATGAGCAGCCGTACTTTTTTCAGGAACCACATTCGTCTTCTTTTATTTTTTCTCCTTGTAACAGGCTTTGATGCTGCTGCACAACAACCCTATTTTAAACGGATTTTTATCAACAGAGAAAACAGCAGCCTTAAATTCAGCAGGATCTTCAGGGATCACCGGGGCTTCCTGTGGATCGGGTCGTCTGAAGGTCTTTACAGGCTCGATGGAGCTGAGCCTGTTTTGTATGCAGTAAATGATACAAATTTTGACAATAAGGTAACTGCAATTTACCAGGACAGTCATGAAACCATCTGGATCGGGTATAAATCCGGTCAGATTGCCTCCCTTGTGGGACGCAGGCTCTCGGTTTTTCAGCCTGAAGAAGGGATGCCACGCAAGCCTGTCACTTCGATATCAAATGACAGTCATGGAAATTTATGGTTTACCACTGCAGGAGAAGGGGTATATTATTACACCAGGAAGAGGCTCTACAACATTAATACCGATGACGGACTGAATGATAACTATGCCTATACGCTGTCGCCCGGCAGGGATGGTGAAATGTGGGTTGGCACCGATGAAGGCCTTGCAGCCTGTTCAGCCGGTCAGAAAAAAAAGGTGCTTAAAACGTTTCATAAGAAAGATGGCCTTCCTGATAACATTGTGCGTGTAGTTGTTGCAGACAGCACGGGCAATCTCTGGCTGGGCCTCCAGCAAAAAGGGATCTGCCGGTACCTGGTGAAGGAAAATAAATTTGTTGTTCCTGCTCCGGTCTCTTCATGGACTTTCGGGCAGGTGAACAGCATCACGCAGGATGGCAGTGAAATGTGGATCAGCACCGATGAAAGCGGTCTTGTGTTTTTTGATGTGAAAAAAAACAGGAAACCCGTTTCCTATAAAGATTTCAATAAAAACAGTTTTCCGAATGTGGCAGATGCTACCATCGACCATGAAGGAAACACCTGGATGGTAACAGGCAGCAATGTGTTTCAGTCGTCAGGCAACCGGATTACCATTGCAAACAACATCGGTGGAGTTGATCTGAAAATGATCCATTCGCTCCTGATCGACAAACAGGGCACACTCTGGTTCACGCCTGATCAGGGACTTGTAGCCTGTGACCGAAATGACTCAACCGGAATAAAGATCAGGAAATACACCATTACGCCTCCCAATGAGCTGATGGACATTGTAAGCCTGTATGAAGACGACTGCCATTACATCTGGATCGGCACGATGGGTGAAGGGCTCTTCAGGCTGAACCCAAAGACCGGCAACATTCAGAAAATAACCGGTCATACCAAGCTGAACAAGGCAAGCATCATGGCCATCACCGGTAAAGGCAACGTGATCTGGATAGCCACGTTAAGCGGTGGTTTAAAAATGATACTGCCTGAAGACTGTGGGCATGATCGTATTGAACCTGTGTTTGAAAGTCCAGACAATGAAGACCTGCTTGGCTCCTTTTACCTGTATGATGTGTTTATTGATTCCAGGAATCGTGTCTGGTTTGGCACTGACGGGAAAGGCATTACCTGTCTTGACAAGGATGCCGTATATAACTACAATGAAAATGTGGGGCTGATGAGTAAGATCATTTACTCCATTACCGAAGATGAATTCGGAAACATCTGGTTCTCCACTTCCAATTCAGGAATATACAGGTACGATGGCAACAGGTTCAAAAATTACGGGCTGGCGGAAGGATTACGTTATCTTTCCATATCAGGTATTATGGCTGACGGCAAAGGCGATATCGTGATTGTGCATACCCATGGGTTCGATGTATTGGATATAAAAAATGAACGCTTTTCCTATTATGGTCCGTCATTCGGCATATCAGAAATCAACTCAGACCTGAACTCTATTTGCAGGGACCAGGAAGGTCGTGTCTGGATCGGTACGGAAGAAATGATCATTTGCTACGACCATGACGGAGGTCATTATAAAAACAGCCCTTCCACTTATATTACCAGGGCGTCCCTGTTTGCCAACCAGGTAAGAAAAGACCTGCGGCCGCAGCTTGCATATAATCAGAATTATCTGTCTTTTGATTTTATCGGACTCTGGTACAGCGATCCCGAAAGGGTGAAGTACCAGTATATGCTGGAAGGCTACAACACCGACTGGGTTAATACGAACGACAGGAGTGTCATCTTCCCCAACCTGACTCCCGGCAGTTACAATTTTAAAGTCAGGTCGTCACTCAACAGCAACTTCAACCGGTTCACACTGGCCACTTACGCATTTACCATCAGGCCGCCATTCTGGTCCGAAACCTGGTTTATAATCCTTGTTTCCATTCTGCTATGCGGACTGATCTATCTTTTTATTCTTTTACGCATCAGGCATGTAAGACGTATTGAATCACTTAAAAAAGAGAAAATCGAATTCCAGTTTGAAACGCTGAAAAGCCAGGTTAACCCGCATTTCCTTTTTAACAGCTTCAATACACTGATCACCGCCATTGAGGAGGACCAGGGAAAAGCGATTGAATATGTGGAGACCCTTTCAGCTTTTTTCAGGAATATTGTGACCTTTAAAGATTACGACCTCATTACGGTGCAGGAGGAGCTGGAAGTGGCAAAGGTCTATTTCTTTCTTCAGCAAAAACGGTATGGATCCCATCTTAAAATGGAAACAGCCGTCGATGAAACACTAAAGACCAGGCAGATCCCGCCCATGGTCCTGCAGATCCTGCTGGAGAATGCCGTAAAGCATAATGCCATTTCATCGGAAACACCTTTATGTATTTCCATCACTTCATCAGGAAATACACTCCTTGTCAAAAATAACATTAACCACAAACGAAACCCGGAACATTCAACCGGCACCGGACTGCAGAACATCATCAACCGGTACCGGCTGCTGACTACGGAAGAAGTGGTGATCAGGCAGGACGAAAAAGAATTTACTGTGGTGATTCCTTTGATCTGACGAAAGATAAGAGTAAATTTGACAGTCCATTTATTCAATTGCCCCTGAATGGCTATAAAAGTACTTATTATCGAGGATGAAGAACCTGCTGCGGCGAGGTTAAAAAAAATGCTTGTTGAAATCGAGCCTGGCATTGATATCGCCGGCATCATCGTAAGCATTAAATCTTCCATCTCCTGGTTTCAGAAAAATCCCATGCCCGACCTGGTGCTGATGGATATCCATCTGGCCGATGGCACCAGCTTCGATATTTTTAATGAAGTGACGGTGTCATGTCCTGTGATTTTTATCACGGCATTTGACAAATACGCATTGAAATCTTTCCAGGTAAACGGCATTGATTACCTCCTGAAGCCCGTGAAAAGAGAAGATCTGGCAAGGGCCCTGGGAAAATTCAAGAGCTGGTTCCTCCATCGGGAAGGACCGGTAATTGATTATTTCAAGCTGGCAGCCGTGCTCCAGAAAAATGAAAAAGAAACCAGGAAACGGATCATGATCCGTTATGGTGAGGTGATTAAAACAGTGGAAATTGAAGACGTCGCTTATTTTTATACAGAAGAAAAAATCAATTTTTTACGTACCCGGACCAACATCACCTATCCCATCGATTTTAACCTGGATGAAGTGGAAGGCATGGTTGATCCCCGGAAATTTTTCCGCATCAACAGGCAGTTTATTGTGAATTTCGACGCTATTGCAAAAATGGTTTCTTATTCCAAGTCAAGGGTGAAAATAACCCTGCAGCCTCCTTCTGAAATAGAAACGATTGTGAGCACCGAACGGTCAGGAAATTTCAAGCACTGGCTTACAGGCGACATGCAGGATCATGGCGCCGGAGAGCCTGCCTGAAAAAGAAAAAGCCTTTTGTGATACAGTGACCACAAAAGGCGTAAGCCTGGTAAGAAAAAAAGTAAAAAACCCCTGATTTAAATTTTTTCAAAGTCCAGGTGATCAGTCCCTCCATTTCCTCCACTCATATGTTCCAGCCTGATCAAAGAGTTATTCTGCTCGAGCACATGCCAGTCTTCATTCAGTTCTTCGAATAAAGAAGCTGATCCGAAATTGAGCAGCAGCTTGTCATGACTGTCATCATATTGACTGGTCCACGTACCATTGAAGGTATTGGTTCCATTGACTGCAGTGATGGTGCCGCCTGAAAAAAAAGTAAACGTATATCCATTAAAATGCGACGTTTCATTGTTACCGTTGTCGTTAAAATTACTGATCCGCCATGCTCCCTGCTGAACAGTGTTCGTTACAGTTCCCGGTGATGACGGTGAATTGTCATCATTTTTCCTGCAGGAAGCGAAAGCAAGCACTGCAGCAATCATCAGGATCACTTCAGCAGATTTATGCCATGTTTTTTTAGCAGCGGTTGACATTTTAATTTTTTCCGGTTGAATTCCGGGTACAAAGATGCATGGCACCCCAGGACTTTAAAACCGGAAATTGCTGAACGGGTAGAAACGACTGCTGAACAGGATTTTAAGAAAGACCATGTAATTGAAAAGCGAAAAGCTGAAGGTTGAAAAAACGATATACAACACTCCGGCACCCTATTTACCACCTGTTGCCCGATCAGAATGGAAGTAGTCGTATAAGCTGACTACAACAGGACACCAGAGCGTTGTATATCATTTAAGGAATTCCACCGATACCTACCTGGCATTGCTGGTTTTTTTATTCCTTTTAACTCCGCAATAAATATACTTGCACCCTTTCGGGATTTAAAAAATTAGGTGCTGAACGGGAATAAATCACCCCTGAACGGAAAAAAGCCGCGTTGATCCGGAACCGGTAAATCGAAATCCTCTTCATCCGGCGCCTTCAACAGCCAATTTCACGTCAGGGAAACGCCTTCTCGAAACCTCCACTTCACTCTCATCAGTTAAGATCAGCTTGCATTCCGGCGTCAGCGACCGGATATAGGACCTGTTCACCAGGTGCGATTTATGAGCCCGGATAAATCCTTTATCCGACAGCATCTCTTCATATTCTTTAAGGGTCTTCGATGAAAGCAGCTTCCTGCTTTTGGTAAGGAAAAAATTGGTGTAATTGCGGTCGCCTTCCAGCCTGATGATCTCATTGACCTGGAAAAACTGCATGCCCTGCGATCCGTTAACAGCCAGTGAAAACTGCTCATTTGAATTTGCCGACAGGTTCTGGAACAGGTTCTGATACTGCATTGCAGTCTGTGATTTGGTTTGTTTCCTGTTCAGGTGACGCTGCACTGCATTCCGCAGATCCGTTACATCGATGGGTTTCAGCAAATAATCGAGCGCACTGAAGCGGATGGCCTGAATGGCATATTGGTTATAGGCCGTGGTAAAAATTACGTCAAAGCTGATTTGTTCCATTTTGCTCAGCAAATCGAATCCGTTGAGAAAAGGCATCTGTATATCTAAAAAAACCAGGTCCGGACTGAATTCCCTGATCCTGAAGAATGCATCCGTGGCATTGTTCACAATTTCCAGCTCACTGATTTCCGGAATATTTTTTTCGATGAGGGTTCGGAGAATGCTGGAAGCACGCTCTTCATCATCAATTAACATGGCTCTGATCATATCGGTAGAAATATATGAAAATATTATGGTTCCTGCATGCTACTCCTGGCGGATAAGGTGTTCCACTTCAAGCGGTAAGGTCACTGTGACCCGGGTACCTGTTGCATTTCCGTTTCCATCTTCAAGGTCTTCAATCATTATTTCAGGATTTATATGTGATTGCAGCTTCACCAGGTCAATACGCTCCTGGGAGATCCTCATCCCTTTGCTCTGGTGATTGATTCCGTTTATTTTTCCCGACTTCATCTCTTCTGCCTTCCTGCGCCCGATGCCGTTGTCGGTTACCCTAAATACGAGGTGGTCCTGCCCGTTCTGACTGAAAGAAATAAACAGTTTCCTTTCCTCCTTTTTATGGAGCAACCCGTGCCAGATCGCATTTTCAACAAACGGCTGCACAAGCAGGGATGGAATCATGGTTTCTTCCCTGTCAAGCATGTCATCCACTTCGATCTCAAAATAAAAGCTGTTTCCAAACCTGAGTGATTCCAGCTGCAGGTAAAGAGTAAGAAAGCCAATTTCCTTTTCAAGTGAAATAAAATTCAGCTCACTGTAATCAATCACCATCCGCAACAATTTTGAAAAGCTGGAAAGGTAAACCTGTGCATCTTCAATTTTGGCATTCACAATACAATCCTGTATTGCATTGAGGGAATTAAAAATAAAGTGCGGATTCATTTGTGAGCGCAGCGCCATCAGCCTTGTTTCTGCAACTTTTTTTCCGATTTCAAGCAGCAGCCTTTCGCGTTCAATTTTTTCAAGGTCGCTTTGCGCCTTGGCAATTTTAGTGGAACAGATGGATGCGATGGTAGACAGGATGCGCAGGTGATCCCTGTTGAAAAAATTCTTTCTCGAATGCTCCGAGTCAATTACACCGATTACCTTATTTTCATAAATCAGCGGTACTGAAATTTCAGACAGGCGGCTTGCATCATCGGCAATATATCGGGGATCTTTTGTTGTGCCCGGAATTATTTCAGGCTGACCCGAACTGGCAACGGACCCTACAATGCCTTGTCCCACTGGTATTTCAAGCGGGTGCTCAATTTCAAAATCTTTCCTGTTTTTGGGTCCGTATGCCGCTTTCTGCACCAGGATGTTCCGCTTTTCATCCAGCAGGTAAACCACTGCATCTTCAAACCCAAGCCTTGAAATGCAATTTCTGCATACATCCCAAAGGATTTCGTCGACGGTGTTTTTTCCGTAATAGGAATTGGCAAAATAATCAATGGTTTTCTCGGCTTCCTTTTCTTTAAGTTTTGATTCGCGCATGCGGATCAGCAGTGCGATCATCAAACCAAGAGAAAGGAACAGCAGCGCCCTGAACCACCAGGTCTTATAAAATACGGTTCCCACATGAATATGCAGCGCACGCTCTGTTTCAGCATCGTTTCCCGATCTTACCCTGAACAGATAATCTCCGCCATCCAGGTTCGTATAGTTGGCCACGTTAGCAGTTGATGTGATCCACTCATTATCGACACCCTCGAGCCTGAATAAATACGAATTTGGCCGGAGTGTGTTGAAGGATGAAGATGCAAAAGCCACTGAAAAAAAATTACGTCCTGCAGGAATATGAATGTCGGTGATCTGGTTCAGGTTTCTTCCGAATTTAATTTCCTTTTCAAAAATTTTAAATACCGTAAAAAAAATTCCTGAAGATTTAGCATGGGGTTTTATCTGTTCCGGATTGAAATAAGTAAAGCCCTTGTTGGTGGGCAGGAAAATAGTACCGTCAGCGGCCTGCAACGATTTTGATTCCCTGAACTCGTTTTCAGCAAGACCGTCCTGTGTATAAAAATTCTGAAATGTGCTGTCTGACGGATTGAAAACAGACAGGCCGTTGAAAGTGGACATCCATAATTTTCCGCTTTTGTCGATCATGCAGTTGTTAATTTTATTGTCACATAACCCGTCCTTATCGGTATAATGCTTTTTAAAATTCAGATTCCTGTCAAGCAGGTACAACCCTTTATAATCGGTAAGAAAATAATCTCCTCCTGCACGCTGCCTCACCAGCACCATTTGCGATAATTGATCCCTGTACGCACCTGGAGCAACCAGCTTTGTTAATTTTCCACCGGGTATATTAAACTGATGGAAGGATGAAAAATCACTGGTAAAATACAGGTTGTTGTCACTGTCTTCCGAAATACGGTCCACACGCCGTACCTTATCCAGCCTGTTGTCGGCATCAGTCAGTGCTTCAAGTTTTTTTGAGGCGCTGTTGTATTTCATGATCCTGTTATCGTACGATACATAAATTTCGCCGGAAGTCGATTTGATAAACGTAAGAAAACTATTTACTTTTTTCAGCTTCGGATCGGTGGTATCCGGCTTCAGGCTGAATAGAGTCTGGTCATGCAGGTTCAGCAGCACAATGGTGTTGGAACGTGTGCCGATCCAGAGGTTGCTGTCGTTATCGATTAGTAATCCGGCGATGGAAAAATGCGGCAACCGGAATTTATTTCCCGTGACCTCTTCAAAAGTCCTGCATGCATGTGTTGATTTATTGAAGAGGAACAGTCCCTTCATGGTTCCCACCCAGATATTATCCATATCCTGCTCGGCAAAACATTCCACGGCCCTGATGGCAAAGCAGGTGCTGTCGGCTGTTGTAAAAGGAATGTTGATGAAAGGAGAACCTGTAATACTGGTCCTGTCCACACCGCTGTTGTATGTGCCCGCCCACAGGATGCCGTTCCTGTCTTCATACAGTGCACTGATCAGGTCACTTGACAACGCATGGCCGTTCAGGTTGCTACTGCGTATACGCTGAAAGTTATTGTCGGCCGGATTGATCCTCACCAGCCCGGTATACTGGGTACCTGCCCAGATAAATCCCCTGCTGTCGCAACATAGTCTTTTCACTTCATTGAATTCCTGTGCGGTATCTGGCAGGCCGGTAAAGTCAATGCTGTCGATGGTGCCTGCATTAAAATCAAAACAGTAAACTCCTTTACGCAATGTTCCCGCCCACAGCCTGCCTTTCTTATCGTAAGCGAGCGATGAAAAATAGGAGTTATTAATAAAAAACCGTCCCTGCTGCTCCTGGTTGTATACCTGGCTTGTGCAAAGTTTTTTATGAAACTGTATGAGTCCTGCAGAAGTGGCAAGCCAGAGATTTCCCGAATTATCTTTTTCTATGGCTTTGATCCAGCATCGCTGCGCCTTCAATCCGGGCACCAGCTCTTTTCCTGAAAACCATTTCAGCGCACCGGTTATCTTATCATACCTCACCAGTCCGTTACCCGTTCCGATCCAGAGCAGCTTATCATCCGGATGAATACAGAATACATTGTTCAGGTATGAATCAGTGGAATCTATTGAATCAAAACTGATTCTCCTGATGATTGAGTCCCTTTCTATATCAATCATGTAAAACCCATAGCCCGTTCCGAAACAGATGAGCCCGCTTACATCCTGTACAATGCATTGTGAAAGGTCAACTACATCTTCAGAAAAATAATCCGTGGGCTTGAAAATTTTTGTTCCGTAGCCATCATACCTGCAAACTCCATTTTTGGTTGAAAACCACATAAAGCCATAACGGTCCTGGCAGGCGCCATAAACGGTATTCTGCGGAAGTCCGTGCTCATTGGTCAGATGCTGAAAACGGAACTGCAATGGTTGTCCGGGCAATAATGTGACGCTGAACAAAAAAGAAGTCAGCGGCAAAAGATAAAGCACAACTTTTCGTGTAACAGTTTTCATTTTTTAATCAGGTGGTTCTCGGGCCGGGACCATGCCATATCCAACCATCCCTGTTCTGTCCGTCCAGCCATGCCTTTTTTATACTGTAAGAATCGAAATATGGCCCCATTTGTCAATACAAAATTATCCAACGGTAAAGAAAACTATCGAGCGGCAGGGCAGCCTGCCGTTGGATAAATGCGGGGCTCGCTGGATAATAATCTGTTGACCCGACCCCTTCCGGAGACGTAAAATTGCCTTAAAAAAATCAGGAAATGATGTTTAAATGGCCAAAACCGGAAAAGAAAATGATGGGAGGCATTCTCCTTGTCATCATCAGTCTGTTGTTGTTTTTCTCTTTTGTTTCATTCGGGCAGAATGTGGGGATCAACAATCCGTTGCCCGATGCAAGTGCGCTTCTGGACCTTACTTCATCATCAAAAGGTTTGCTTGTACCACGTATGACTACAGCGCAGCGGACCGCCATTGCAACTCCGGCCACAGGATTGCTCGTATATGACGCCACGCTCAACAGCTTCTGGTATTACGACGGAACACAGTGGCGGGACCTGCTGAATAATGTGAGCGGATGGTCAACAAAAGGAAATAGCGGCACCGTTGACGGAATTAATTTTCTTGGCACCACTGATAACGTACCGCTGACATTAAAGGTCAACAACCAGCAGGCGGGCCGTATCGATCATATCAAGAGCAACACGTTCCTGGGAAACGCTTCAGGAAAAAATAATACAACCGGTTTCAGCAATGTATATATCGGCGATTCGGCAGGCTATTCCAATACGACAGGCGGGTTCAACACTTTTGTAGGGTTGAATTCAGGTAACAAGAACCTCAACTCTTATTATAATACGAGCCTTGGAAGCTATGCAGGATATGTGTCAATTGGTTCTGCAAACGTATTTCTGGGAAGCTGGGCCGGTATAAAAAACACAACGGGATCATATAACACCCTGAGCGGTGTTGGAGGAGGATTTGGCGTTACCACCGGCAGTTACAATTCCATTTATGGTTACTATGCCGGTTCGGGTAATATGGTCAACCCGCTAACCGGCTCTGATAATTCCATCTTCGGCAGCTATTCCGCTTACAATCTTTCCTCTGGTTTCAGCAATTCTTTTTTCGGGAAGAATGCAGGCTTTAATACCACGTCGGGAAGCTGGAACACCTTTATGGGAAATGAATCAGGAAAATATAATACTTCCGGTTACGGAAATGTATTTATTGGTGATTCGGCAGGTTATTCGAATACAACAGCAGCCTACAGCACATCAGTTGGAATGAATGCGGGTAATAAGAACAGCAATTCATCTTACATCACATCCATTGGGAGTTTTGCCGGTTACAATTCCACTGGTGTATCGAATGTTTTTCTTGGAAGCTATGCGGGATGGTCGAACACAACTGGCTCTTACAATACCATGAGCGGTGTGGGAGCAGGCCAGGGTATTACCACCGGCAGCAACAATTGCATGTATGGAACCTTTACGGGCGCAGGTACTTTTTCCTATCCGGTTACAGGAAATGATAATTCCGTGTTCGGGACCTATGCAGGATTTTCACTTTCAATGGGCGTTTCCAATTGCTTCTTCGGAAAAAATGCGGGGTATTACAGCACCACTGCAAGTAATAACACCATGATAGGTATGGATGCAGGGCAGCATAACCTGGCCGGCTCTAATAATACGTATGTCGGCCGGGCCAGCGGCTACTTATCTGATGAGAACAGCTACAATTGCTACCTGGGTGAGCTTACCGGTTACAGCGCCGATACGGGAAATTACAATACGCTGGCCGGGTGGTCGGCGGGCTATTTTAATAAAGCATCCGGCTCAGTCTTCCTGGGTGCCATGGCGGGCAATTACAACACCACAGGCTACCAGAATTCATTCCTTGGTTACCAGGCCGGATTCGCGAATACAACAGGTTATGAAAACACGTTTATCGGCTATGCATCCGGCCGCTCCAACCTGCAGGGCTACAGGAATACCTTTGTGGGAGACTCCAGCGGGTATAAAAATTTTATCGGTTATAACAATACTGCTATAGGAAGAGGAGCGGGATACAGCAATCTGAACTCACAGGGAAACACCATGGTGGGATCGTTTGCAGGCTATAAGAACATCAGCAACAGGAATACCTTTGTAGGCGACAGTGCCGGGTATAATAACTTCACCGGTCAGCAGAATACATTTACAGGTAACCGTTGCGGTATTACCAATACAACGGGAATGATGAACACCTTTTCAGGCTACAATGCAGGCGGCGCCAACCTGGACGGAAACTATAATTCATTTTTCGGTAATGCGGCAGGGATGTCCAACATCAGCGGATTCGGCAATACTTTTATGGGAAGCAATGCAGGTGTGCTGAGCACTACCGGAAACAACAATACATTCCTGGGCATTTCAGCCGGAACGTTTAATTCAGGATCGTTCAACACTTACATAGGAACCAGCAGCGGCTATTCCGCAACCTCGGGGACTTACAACATGGCCGCCGGGGTGTCGTCGGGTTATAATACATCAGGAACAGGCAATGCATTCTTCGGTTCGCTGTCGGGTTACAATAATACCGGGGGCTCGTATAATACCTGTATTGGTTATAATTCCCAGACAGGTACAACGAATAATAAATCAGTGGCGATCGGATTCAACGCTTTTGCAACTGCAAGCCAGTGCCTGGTGCTTGGCGGTGTTGGGCCCGATGCGGTTAAAGTCGGCATCGGCGTAACCGCCCCGTCAGCCGAGCTGGAAGTAAACGGGTATACGATGCTTGGCAGCAATGCTCCCAAGATCAAAATGATCAAATTCGCCGGCACCACCGCATCCATGCAGGGTACCACCATCAACATTGCACACGGGCTCAATCCCAATAAAATCATTTCAATAGAGATCCTTGTGGAATATTTGGCAGGCAGGTTTGTCCCTCCGTCATATACGTCTACTCCCGGCTATCAGTTTGATTATTCATTTGATCCTGGTTCGATTTACATTTCCAATGTGGCCGGTAATTCTTCTGGAATACTGTCAGTGCCTTATAAGATCCTGATCACTTACGAGCAATAATGTGCTGCATAATAATGAAATTTAATTCTAAAAACTCATGAAACAGCTAAGGACATTCGCCGTCATCCTTGGCAGTTGCATGATCAGTCATGCGGCTTCAGCCCAGCTTGTGACCAACAATGCAGACATCACTGTAAGTGCAGCGGCGCAGGTAACGGTTAATGGCGGCGTGATGAATCAGGCTTCAGCCACCATAGCAAATAACGGAACCATATACGTTTCCGGCGACTGGACAAACGATGCAGGAAATAACTGCTTTGGAACCAGCACGGGGACCGTCATCCTGAATGGCGGCAACCAGGCTGTTGGCGGCACTTCCGTGACGGCATTCAACAACCTCACCCTGCAGGGAACGGGGATTAAAACGCTGATGCAGGATCAACTTACCGGCGGAATGATTGCTACCCCTTCAGGAGTATTACAGGTGGGAAATGTGGTGCTTGATCTCAATGGCTTTACGATGAATATCACGAACAAGGCAACAGCAGCTATATCGGCATCGGCTGGATATATCCTGAGCGAACGGGTTGACAATTCTTCCATGCTTCGATGGACGATTGGCAGTGTACCGGGTGTTCATACCATTCCATTCGGAAATGCAGCCGGTGTTGCTGTTCCATTTTCATTCAACCTCATTTCCGGCGATGCAGGCATCGTTACGGTAAGCACTTATCCTACTGCGCCCAACAATACGCCATACCCGGTAACTCCGGTTGCAGTTACCAACATGCTTCATGTGTCGGGGAGCAACAACGCTGCAAATGTCGTCGATCGGTTCTGGCAGGTGGAAACCACAGGCAGCCCGGTGGCATCACTGACATTTACCTACGCCGCTGCTGAGAATGCCGTTAACGGAAATACTGCCGTTCGCGCCCAACGATACAATGCTCCTGCAACCGGCTGGGAACTACCATTGCCCGGGCAGCTCAATCCCACTTCCCAAAGTGTGATGGTCAGTAACGTCAGCTCCTTTGGGCCATGGGCTCTTTCACTTGATGCTGCACCGCTGCCTGTTGAATTGCTTGTATTTGATGCACAATTAAACAAAAACAACGTGGTTGATCTTTTCTGGTCCACCGCTGCCGAAATTAACAACGACTATTTTACGATTGAACGCACCTCCGACCTGAAAAGCTATGAAACCGTTGCCACCGTTGATGGTGAAGGGAATTCAAGCGCTGTGCTGCATTACAAGAGCGAAGACAGGCATCCGTTGGAAGGAATAAGCTATTACCGTTTAAAACAAACCGATTTCGACGGAAAATTTAGCTTTTCAGAATTAAAACAGATTAACCTGGATAAAAAAGCAGCTTCCCCCTTTTCGGTTTATCCCAATCCTGCCCGCGACTATTTTTACATCAGGTTTTCTGAAGTTGATGAGGTAAACTTTTTCCTGATGACAGACATCAGCGGAAAAACCATCAGGAAAATTTCAATGGATACAGAAGAAGTGATTCCTGGCGGAGGAATCAAAGTAAGCAGGGATCAGCTGGCTTCCGGTGTGTATTTTATCATTGCATCAACGGGCGCCAGCCATAAACTGGTTCTTGTGGAGCAATGACCGGAAAACTAAAATACCTTTTCAGCCTGTGGTTTTAATTCCAGTTCGGATTTTTCCTTTGCCACCATTTTTTCGATCACCAGGGCGCCTGTCATAACAACTGCTGCTACAAAAGTCATTTCATACCACAGCATATCATAGCCGAAACGGGCAATGGTTTGGGTAGCAATAACGGGAAGCAGGATTTGTGCAACGCTCCAGGCCATTGCATACAAAGCAGCATACTGGCCCTTATTCCTGTCGTTGCTGCGTTCGTTCATGATGGTATTCATAAACGGCATGGCAAACATTTCGGAAAATGAGATTACAATGTTGATGATGACAAACAGGGTCACCGAAGGAAAAAACGGAAGTGACAGGTAACTTACAATAAGCAAAAATGCCCCGGTGGCAATGAATTTATATTTGCTCCACCGGTGCTGTATCTTATAAACTAGTATCATTTCAACGGTGGCAACCAGTATGGCATTAATGGCAACCAGTGCGCCGATTTCATTTTCTTTCATGTTAAAAACATTTTTGTAATACAGCGGCATCGTTGAAAAAAACTGAAAGAACGACATCGCGTACAGCATGCAGATAAACATAAAGTATAAATAAATACGGTCACGGTACGCCGACCTGACCGGCTCTGCAGCAACATTCTTTTCCTTTTTATTTACCGCATATTTGTTTTTGATAAAAAATAAAATGATCAGTCCCGCGCCAAAGCAGGTAATTCCATCGGCCCAGAAAATAAAACGGTAATCCAGCATGGCCAGCATGCCGCCGAATACGGGACCGATTGAAAATCCAAGGTTGATAGCCAGCCGGACCAGCGAAATGGAACGTGTATAATTTTCAGGCGTGCTGTAAAATGAAATAGCGGCCATCATGGGTGGCCGGAATGCTTCTGCAATGCAGCTCATAAAAAATGTCGCAAAGCAGATGACAGCGTAGCTCTTCAGCACACTGAGCAACAAAAACATAATTCCTCCACCGAAAAGACTAAACAGGATCACAGGATAGTAACCAAGCTTATCAGTGAACCTGCCGCTCAGGAATACGCCGCACAGGGAGCCTGCACCAAAAACTGCCATCACCACACCGGCATTTTGCAAAGTGAAGTGCAGGTAATCCGTAACATAAAGCGACAGGAATAAAATCACCATCGTCCCGCTGCGGTTAATAAGTGTAGCCAACGCAAGCCACCACACTTCGGGCGACAGGCCGCCATAGGCATTCTTAAACAGGTCGGCAATCTTACTCATGCCGGCAAAAATAGGAAAAAGGGACGCCGGATTAAAAAACAGCGCTTCAGATAATGTCTTATTGTTGTATAATAATTTTTTCTTTGTACATTATTTTCTCATCTGCAGCAATCACCAGCATATATACCCCCGGGTCCATGCCCGTGAGGTTGAGCGATGCTTTGCCATTCACAATTATGACAGGCGCCGCGATTTTTGAACCCAATCCATTGTATAAATAATAGTGCAGCGATCCGTTTATGCCGGATTCAATGAACAGTTTATCCTTTGCGGGATTGGGATATACCCTGATTGTTTCGCTGCCATCGAAACGGATACTTTTTACGCCGCAAACAACTGACTGGCCATTCAGATCGGTTTGCTGCAGCCTGTAATAAGAAATTCCTGTCAGGGGATGTTCATCTGTGAGCTCATAGCTGCGATTGGTGCTTGAAAAAACGACCCCCGGAACCTGGCCGACTGTCTCCCAGCTTTTGGCATCGGGCGATCTGTCGATCGTGAAATAATTATTGTTGCTTTCAGATGCTGTGATCCAGGTAAGCTTCACCTGGTCTTTTATCACCTGCGCATCATAGCTTAACAGTTCCACGGGCAGGAAACCCGGATCATTAAATGAAAAACCAAAAGTTGTACCTGATCCCACGCCCCCCGGAGCGGGTGTCGCACCCAGGCAAGTGGGAGAAAGATTCGGGCAGCAACCATAATGCACATAACCATTGAACCCGGTGCCGAATCCATCGGTGACCATGGTAACAGCAACATTGGTATTATTTGGAATATTATTCAAAGGTGTGAGGGTGAAACAAAAAGTATATCGCAAACAGGAATCAGGGGGTGGCTTGAAGTCGCCCTTGCCCGTACCGGCCGAATCAGTAAATAAAAAAGTCCAGATGCCTCCCGCATAAGACGCAGTCCAGGCTCCGGGGTTATAAAATCCGGGTAAGACCGATGTCACCGGGCTGACTGATGCATATCCCGATGAAAGAAATTGAAAAGTAAATTTTTTGATTGCTTCAATACCGGTTTTATTTTTTAAAAAAGTAGTGATGCACATGGTGCCCGGTACATTCAGCGGAGCAAGCGTCATGGGCATTGTCTGAATAACGCTGTTATAAGATACCTGTAAAAACTTTTTGCCAGGACCAAAAACCGGAGTTGCGCAGATGCTTGAATCCACACGGATGTTTCCTTTTGTGCTGGGTATATTCACATATACATTCCCTGTATCGCCTCCAATTGAAATATTGAAAGTCACTGTTGAAGCTGCATCAATCCACAGGAAATAGGTGTTGACGGAAGATACATTAAAAGTCAGGTAGTTATTTCCGGCATATGCATTCTTGTAAGAACAGGAGGCGGTACACGTGTTTAACGATACCCATACTTTCATGCTTGCAGTGGCATTTAATATGTTCACAAATAATTTATCGGTGCCATTGGGAGCATTGATCTGGTATACAAGATCCTCACCGGTGATATTGCAGGGTAAAGGTGCGTCATTGAGCATTCCTGCATTGGTCTGACCCGTCAGGTAAACGGGCGGACAAATATCAACTACCAGCGGGTTACTGCAGTTGGCCTGTGCATGAAGTTGTCCGTTTAAAAAAAGGCAACAGGCTGTTAACAACATCCTTTTTTTCATGTTGTTGATTTTTTGAGGTTATGGTTTAAGAAAGAAGTCGGAAACAGTTAATGCATCAGGTCATGTAAACAGGTTTTAAGAAACTATTAATTTAAACAACTGATACGCTGTAATGATATATACTTTTCACAGCAGATGATGAAACACTAAATTAAATCCTCCGTCACATCAGGAGGCACTACCAGGCTGTTGCAGAATTTCTCTTTGAAAAAAAACAAGATGCGATTTCAGTGTTGACCGCTATCCTGATGTACGTTTTTGTTTGGGTTTTATTAATAAACTTTCAAACTGTTTTGTGCACATAAATTATGCCAATATGAAAATTTATTCATCTTATAAAAATTATCATACACTTATATATAAATTATAAGAAGTGTTTGTCCTTAAAAAAAATTGAAGTGAAACAACAGATCACCGTGATCCGATGACATTATTAATCACGCTTGATGGATTCAAATCTGAAACCTGCTTTCGAAAAATGTTCCAGCACGGCCGGCAATGCATTTCTGAGATTTTTTTCTGCTTTCAGGCTGTCGTGAAAAACTACAACAGAACCGGGACCGGTATTGCGGATTACATTTTCAACACATGTTTCAGGTGACGTTTTCTGATCAAAATCATAGCTCAGCACATCCCACATCACAATGGTGTATTTTTTTTTCAGCGCTTTCACCTGACCTGCCGTAATGAGTCCATACGGTGGGCGAAAAAGACCGGAGTCAATAAACGATGCCGCCTTCGCTGTATTTTCAAGATAGGATGCAAGCGATGTGCGAGCGCCGTTCAGATGATTAAAAGTATGGTTGCCGGTCCTGTGGCCATGCGCTAAAATGGATTGATATATTTCAGGATGCATGCTGACATTGTCACCAATGCAGAAAAAAGTTGCGCTGGCATTGTATTGCTGAAGCTCCTGCAGCACCCATGGTGTCACACCCGGAATGGGTCCGTCATCAAAAGTGAGATAAATTATTTTTTCCCTGGTCTCCATTTTCCAGAGCAGGGATGGAAACATCCATCGGTATAAAAATGGCGGCCTGATAAATTTCATAACGGTTGTTATTACCCGGCTCATCAAATGCCGGTGACCTGCTCACCATTATTCCGGCAGGGCTGATCAGCGGCCGTTGAATCTTTTTTCAAGCGCTTTGAAACGCGTGTCAATCTCATCGGCCACAGCTTTCTGATTGGCTGCACTTGCCATCCGCTTCAGCTCCTGCATCACGGCCATGCCCTGGTTGGTTTCACGGTCAACGCTTTTTGCGTAGTCGGTTCCCCTGAGTGAGAGGTAATAGTTCATGTCGTCTTCGTATATATCAGCAAGGCGCTTTACAATGGCATTACCCTTGTCAATATTTTCTTTCTGCGACTTGCTGCTGCGTTCCACATCGGTGGCTGCATTGGCAATGGATGCTGAATCCTGCGGCAATTCAGGTGTTCCGGCCCTGTAATACAGATCGGCTATACGAAGCATCATGATGTTGTACGGAACGGTTTTATCCGGCATCATTTCCTGGCAGCGGTCAAGCGCCTTCGTTGCACTGTCAACCTTTCCTTCGTCCATCAGGTTTTCTGCAAGCCTTGCAAAATTATTCCTGAAGTTCATCGTCATGTTCTGGTTGTTCTGATCGAGATAAACGCGCGGATCATTCATATTGCCCCACACAAATTTATTCACCATGTTGTCGTACATCACCTTTGTCTCCACTGATCCGATCTGACCGTCAGGCGTACGCGGACTCCTGATCGGCACAATGCGGTATGCAAGCCCTTCGAGCTGGAAATATTCTTCAAGGTTCATGTAGCTGTCGCTGCCAACAGTAACGGCAAAATAAACCGGGCGTTTCCAGTTGTTATGAGCCAGCAGATCCAGGATCATCATGTCGGCTTTCATCAGGTAGTTCTTATCCACATCCCACTCAATGGCCGGCACAATCTGATCCGCTTTATCAGCTGATACGGTACCGCTTGCAATCACTGCATTCTTATCAATGGTGATCCTGAATTTTTTGGTCGGGAAATAATTGATTTCGCTGCCGCCCTGTGTCCTGACTTTGGCATCCGGACTGTCGCTGCCCATGAAATCAACTACCTCCTTTAATTCCGTAAAGCCCGTCATGCTGCGGTCATAGAAAGGAATATAATCCCGTGTGCCCTGCATGTACTGGCTGTATTTCCAGGTAAAAGGAACCGGATCACTTTCATACGCTTTGCGTTTCATCTGGTCAATGTACCAGTCGGTGTTGAGCAGACTTAAGTTCACCACGCGTACATCGGTGCGTATTCCTTCCACTTCCTGTGCATACCAGAGGGGGAATGTATCATTGTCGCCGTTGGTAAATAAAATGGCATTGGGTGCGCAGGAGTTCAGGTAGTCATATGCGAAATCACGCGGTGTGTAACGGTGTGAACGGTCATGGTCGTTCCAGGTATCTTTCGCCATCACAACAGGAACAGAAAACAGGCAAATCACTGTTGCAAGCGCTGCTCCTGCCACTGCAGGCATTTTTTTCTTCAGCAGATCAATCACGGCGCCAACACCCAGGCCGATCCACATGCAAAAAGCATAAAACGATCCCGCATAGGCATAATCCCTTTCACGCGGCTGGAACGGCGGACCGTTCAGGTATAGGATAATGGCAACGCCTGTGAAGAAAAACAGCAGCAGCACCACCCATGCATCCAGGTTATTTTTCTTAAAATGATAAACCAGTCCGATCAGTCCGAGGATCAATGGCAGGAAATAGAATTTATTCATGCCCTTGTTGTTGGTCATGCTTTTTGGAAGGTGATCCTGCGGACCCAGACGCATGGCATCAATTCCTTTCAGTCCGCTGATCCAGTTTCCGTTCACGATACCGCCATGTCCCTGCCTGTCGTTCTGCCTTCCCACGAAATTCCACATGAAATACCGCCAGTACATATGGCCTAGCTGGTAGTCCCATAAAAACTTAATGTTCTGCGCAAAAGTCGGAGTGGCTTCACCTTTCACACCTGCCCATTCTTTATAGGCCTGGATGTGATTATCCTGCGGGCTCCACATACGGGGTAAAATGGTGCAGGCCTTGGGATCATAAACCGGGATTACCTTGCGGCCCGTCTCCACATACTTGCCGTTCAGCTGCACATAGCTCATGGCCCCTTCTTTCTGGTCAATAACCTTTGCATTGTAATATTGTCCGTAAGCGATCGGGAAATCACCGTACTGGTCACGGTTCAGGTAGCTCAATAAGCTGAAAGGGTTTTCAGGGTTGTTCTCATCCATGGGCGGATCTGCATTGGCGCGCACAACAATCTGCGCATACGAAGAATAACCGATGAGCATGAATGCAAGACCAAGCAGTACGGTATTCCACACAGGCTGGTTTTTTTTGCGGGTCATTTTCAGACCATATATCATAAGACCAAGCACGATCAGGCAGTAAAATAAAAATCCGCTCCAGAACGGCATTCCAAAGCCATTCACAAACATCAGGTCGAATTTGGATCCGATGGATACAAAGCCGCCGATCACACCAAACTGCACAAATCCAAGCACAACTACGCTGATAATCGCAGTTTTAATAATGCCAATCCTGGTAGGCTTATGTTTCTTGAAATAATATACAAATGCAAGCGCCGGAATACAAAGCAGGTTTAACAAGTGGATGCCGATGGAAAGTCCCATCAGGTATGCAATAAGTACGATCCAGCGCACGGCATGCTTCTCTTCCGATACACTTTCCCATTTAAATATGCACCACACAACCAGTGCGGTAAAAAAGGAGGAGGTCGCATAAACTTCGCCTTCAACTGCTGAGAACCAGAACGAATCGCTGAATGTCAGAGACAGCGCCCCTACAATGCCACAACCCATCACTGAAATCAGCTGATCGGTGGTGATTTCACCTGCTTTGATAAAGATCTTGCGCGCCATTGCAGTAATGGTCCAGAAAAGGAACAGGATGGTAAAGGCGCTCATCAGGGCCGAAAGCACATTCACCATCAGGGCAAAGTGCTTCACATTTCCGCCTGCAAACAGGATCATGATGCGGCTGAGCATCAGGAACAGCGGTGCGCCGGGCGGGTGACCCACCTGCAGCTTGTTGGCCGAGGCAATAAATTCACCGCAATCCCAAAAGCTGCCTGTTGGCTCAATGGTGCTCAGGTACACAAAGGCAGCAATGCCAAACACCATCCAGCCGACGATGTTGTTGATCTTTTGATAGTTATTCATATAGAAAGAAATAGCCCGCGAAGTTATAAATTATTTGCTATCCTTAAAGGAGGGCGCTGTGCATGGTTGTTTTTTAACAAAAGTTTATATTTTAGTTATGAGTTATGAGTGGGGAGTTATGAGTTTAAGGTTTAAAGTTTAAAGTTGCAGAACCAGGAACTATAACGTTGATCTCGTCAGCCTCCCTACACCCCCTGCAATGGAATTCGCTTAAGCAGTCAGTAAATGCCCCCTAAAGGGGGAACTCCACACCATTCAACGCGTGAATGATTAACCAGAAATCAGAACCAGAAACCAGGAACTCTTACGTTAATCTCGTAAGCCTCCTCCACACCCCCTGCATTCACGACGCCTTGCGCACACCCCTATATCCCCTGAAGGGGACCACGCACAAATGCTGATAAAAATTTGCAATTATTGAACTGGAAACTGGAACCAGGAACCATAACATTGTTCTGGTCAGCCTCCTCCACACCATTCAATGCGTGAATGTTTAACCAGAAATCAGAACCAGGAACCAGGAAACAGGAACTAGGAACTTTACTACCTTTGCCGCCCAAATAGCACCAGTATATGTCCTCCCACGAACGGGCTCATGCCGATGATTCAAATAACGTAACGTACCAGCGCTGCCAGTTTGCCTATGAATTTGCCGTCCCGGTGATCAAAGGCAAAAAAGTGCTCGATGTGGGCTGCGGCAATGCTTACGGGACGGCGCTCATGGCAAAGGATGCAATGGAAATTACCGGGCTGGATTACGACCAGGCCACCATTGACGACAACAGGCAACATTACCGCGACATAGCCAACCTGAAATTCATCCAGGGCACCATCCCTCCCATTCCTGTCGAAGACGCTTCCTATGATGTGGTGACGGCATTCCAGTTCATTGAGCATATCGAAAAAAGGAAAGAATTCCTGAAGGAATGCATCCGTGTGCTTAAACCCGGCGGCGTGCTGATGGTAACCACGCCCAACAGCCTGAAATCATTGGCCCGGAACCCATTCCATGTGCATGAATATACGTTTGACGAAATGAAAAAGGAAATCAACGGTATCCCAACCGGCTTTGAGCTCCAGGGCCTTAAGGGCAACGACAAAGTGAACCGGTATTATGAGGAGAACGGCAAATTTGTACGCATGATCCTGAAATGGGATGTGCTCGGTTTGCATAAAAAGCTGCCTTCGTCCTGGCTCACGGCGCCTTACAATCTCGTTACCAGCATGATGCGTAACAAGCTGAAAGAAAAAGTATCGCAAACCACCGATATCACCACCAAAGATTTCCACCTCGACAGCAGGCAGCTCGACGAAGCCTGGGATATTTACCTCATTGCCAGGAAGTAAAGGAGGCAAAAGGTTATTTTTTTAAATTATTTTGCCGGATATTTCCTTAAAAACCTTTACTTTTGCGCTCCGTTGAAAAACGGAATTTTTCTGTCCGATGGTGTAATGGTAACACTGCAGATTTTGGTTCTGCCTTTCAAGGTTCGAATCCTTGTCGGACAACTTCACAAACCTCCCGTAATTAATTGCGGGAGGTTTTTTTTGCATGTTATCCCGCCACCTTTTGCCGGAAATTTTGGGTTGATATTTTTTTGAAAACAGGCAGTATCGCTTTGTTTTTGCTGCAGTCCCGCTGTTCCCCTTCCGCATTTATTAATTCACAACACTGCAAGCGGCTCTCGTCTTCAGTATTTATAAAATGACAGTAAAGGTATTAGCGACTTAAATGCGGAAGGGGACATCGGGTTTAGTTTAGCTGCGCCGGCGTTTCATAGTGGGCAATTGTCTGAACTGTGATTTTTATGATTACCATGATTTATCTGATTTGTTTGCGAAATCAAATGTGGTACGCGATAGAATCGCACCCCGGTGATGGGCATAAAGAGCCGCAAGCACTCAAAGAAAAATTACATCATATATAAAAAGCGTTAGCTCAATGCTGTATGACGAGTTTTTGTATATGCTGAATTTCTCCGGAATAAAATTTCAGTATATATATGCACGCCGGCAACTTATGCACATTAATTTCCATTTGCTGTCCATTCCATTCATCATCTTCAAATACTTTTTCCCCTGTGAGATTGAAAAGTTGAACAACACCATTCTTAATTCCCGGGAAATTAACTACAACATGGTCTGATGCAGGATTCGGAAATACCGTTATACCGGATTGAACCGGTGCATCATCAATACCAGTTACAGCAGACAGCTTTACAACCCAGTAATCCCAGCCACCATGGTTACCTGTGACATCTCCATTCACAGAACCTGAATACCCGGCAGCCACATAACCGCCATCAGCAGTTTGTTGAACAGCGTATGCGATTTCAGCGCCTGTGCCTCCGTAGCATTGCTGCCAGATGATATTTCCCGCTGAATCAGTTTTGATGGTCCAGTAATCGGAAGCGCCGTGATTTCCCGTTACGTTGCTGTCGGTGGAAGCTGCAAAGCCTGCTATCACATAACCGCCGTCCGTCGTTTGCTGCACCGAACGCGCCCAGTCAAAATCGGACCCTCCATAACATTTTAGCCATTGCACACTTCCGCTGCTGCTTAATTTGACAAGCCATGCATCTTCCGCTCCGTTATTGCCTGTTACATTTCCATTGACGGAAGCGGCCCGTCCGGCAACAATGCATCCACCGTCTGCAGTGAGTGAAACGGAATGTGCCAAATCATTATTGGTACCACCCAATGGGATCTGCCATAGCAGGTTTCCAGCTGCATCCAGCTTCACAACCCAGTAATCGGAGTATCCATGCGGAGATCCTGTTGGGATATCACCATCATTGGAATAGGTTGACCCTGCAATAATATATCCGCCGTCTGCAGTTTGCTTCACGGATTCAGCAGCATCATAACTGCTTCCCCCCAATGATTTTTGCCACTGGAGGGAACCTGTGCTGTCAAGCTTTACAATCCAGAAATCCGACTCATACACTGTTCCGTGATGCCCTGTAACATCAAAATCATTTGAATTGGAGCTGCCGGCAACAATAAAACCGTTATCAGCAGTTTGCTGAATCGAATAAGCACGATCCGGCTCGCTTCCTCCAAGTGATTTCTGCCAGACGAGGTTTCCGTTGCCATCCAGCTTCACTACCCAGAAATCAAGATCGCCATGGTTGCCGGTTACATCACCATCATTCGATCCTGAAATTGCCCCTACGATAAATCCGCCATCAGTACATTGCTGAATGGAAAATGCCAGGTCGTTCCCGCTTCCTCCCAATGATTTTTGCCATTGAATATTTCCCAGATCATCGGTTTTTACCACCCAGCAGTCCTCCCATCCCTGATTACCGGTAATGTCGCCGTCTGCAGAGGAACAACGTCCCGTAAAAACATAACCGCCATCTACCGTCTGCTGTATGGCAAAAGCAATGTCTTCACCTGATCCGCCGTATGAATGCTGCCATTGTATGGAAGGCTGGGAGAAACCGGTATGGATGCCGGCAACTAAAATAACACTGAGTAAAAATATTTTTTTTTGCATTTTAAGGATTTGTTTTAACACCAGTAAAAGTACACCGAAAGTTGCCAGGGTCCATTGCATAAAACTGCTTATCTATTGTAAATTTAATACTTGCCGGCAGAAAATAAAGCGATGACAAACAGAGTTAAGAATTTCAGGTAATTTGATTAAGATGCGTCGAATATACTACATACCTGGCTGGATAAGCCTGCTATTACTACCGGTTTTCTGCATTCAGTACTTGAATAAATTCAATCATAAAGAACGGTTCATCGAATTAAATTTTGCAGAGAGATACGATCCACATAATATAGAAAAGGAAGAATACAGGAAACCATTTGACACGACAATGCTATCAACTCCAGAAAATATCCGGAACTATGAGTTTATTGAACTGGACAGCAATCGTGTTGATAATAAAAAGAAGCTGAACTTATTCAGGGACAAAGTCAAAAAAATAATTCTCACCAATGACACTGTGAATGGAATTCATTTACGATTCGGGAAAGGATCAAAACTTGGTGAATACATAGAAGCAATTAACATTTCTGCATTTAGTGATACGGTTAACATATATATACCTTTTGAGAATAACTTATGGTACTTGCATAAAAATTTTGACCCCGGGTTTACATTAAAAACATGGAACTGGAAAAAGGAATGGGCCATTAAGCGAAAAAAATCCGGTGAGAAACTAAAAATGAAAAGAACCATTGAATTAAGCAATGAAACTTTTTCAGTAAGGTTAAACGAAGCAATTATATTATGGCCTTGTTTGATTCTGCTGTTTTTACTTGGGGGGATATCGGTTTACTCAAACCAAAAAAAATAAAATTCCCTGCAAATTAGCAGCACAGGCGGTTCAAGCTAAACCCGATTGCAGCGAAGCGGAAAGCGGGACCAAAGACAGACCAGGGCGAACCAGCTGGTTTTCAAAAAAAGAACTGCAGCATATTAAGGATTGATGTTACAGATGCTCACTCGGGCTACTTGCATGTAAATAGGCTCAGGGGACCCACACGCATTTCGTTTAAATCAAAACGTGTTACCTCTCCAACTTTCAAAACCTACTTAACCTTCTAAACCTTGTAAACTTATTTCCGGCAAATAACTTTCCCGGTTACAACCTGTGATTGTCCTGCTACACGCAATATATAAGTTCCGGATTTAAAGCCTACAGGTGTTGAAAATTGAAAAATATTTTTTCCATCGCTGGTGATCATCTTTTCGGAATATACCACGGCTCCATCATAGCTCACCAGGCTGATCTGAACTTCCGCTCCGGGTGCCCATTCAAATTCAGCAATAAAACGATCGCTGAAAGGGTTTGGAGCTATCTTTAATTTCGGCTGTGAATCAGAAACCCTGCTTTGGGCATTCAGCGATACGGCGGCAATTTTCAGGTTTTCCGTTTTACCGTTATAATCCGTTTGCATCAGCCTGTAATAGGATTTTCCAGGCAGCGGATTTTCATCACGGTATGCATAAGTGCGTTTGCTGCTTGCATTTCCAGATCCTTTTATTTTCGCTAAAAAAGTAAAGTTATTTGCATCATTCGAACGCAGGAGGGTGAAATAATCATTATTAACTTCCGTGGCTGTGACCCAGTCCAGGTTTACCTGTCCTTCACCGGCAACAGCATTAAAGCTGATCAGCTTAACAGGCAATGGATTGCTTGAAGATTCCGAAGTGATACCATAGTGACCGAGCGTGGTCATTATTGTTCTGTTGGCAACAGGAGCTTCCGGCGATCCGGTTCCTGTGCTGTGCGTTCCGTTAAAGGTCCATGGGACGGCAGCGCTGTTACGGCGGATAACACGCAGCGTCGTCACGTCGTTGATCCCTGCAAATCCGTTTGCATACAGGTTTACAGTCCATCTTCCCCCGGCAAATCCGTTCATCGGTCCGAATGCCCAGTATCCGTTGCCGATTGCATCACAGGTTGTGCCTGCATCCACCTGCGGCAGTCCGTTCGTTCCCGGGTTTTGTCTTACAAAGCTGCTCACGATGGTTCCACCTGAAGTGGGCGCCATGGTCACTGTAAAATTTGCGCCATTGTAAGTCACCAGGTCACCAACGGGAAATAGTATATTGCTGACCGTTATATTGGCGAACCACCTTCTGAAATAGCCGGCAACGTGTCCGTCAATACGGTTCAGTGTGCCCCGGGTGCCGGTGCTGATGCCAAGCGTCAATGTATCAGTATTTGCAATCCATAACCCGGACTGCAATGTCAGTGTACCTGAAACGGAAGTTGAATTGGTAAGCGTGCAGTTGCTGCTGTTATTGAGGGTGAGGTTTGCAACCTGCGAAGGCAGTCCGTTGCCTGTAACCTGCGCCGAAGCTCCTTCATAGGTATAATAACCGCCGGTGCTGTAGGTACGCGTTCCGGTAACCTGCACATTTCCCAGCATGCCTGTTTTGGTAATTCCGTCAGGCGAACCAACCAGGATATGACCGCCTGCCATCACTGTAAAATCTCCGTCGCCGGTCAGAACTTTTAAATCGGTGCGGACAATTGCCCCCGGGTTGATGATGAAATCAATTTTATTGCTTACCAGGTTATTCAGGTCGTAGGTTTGCACCGTAGTTCCGGCAAATACAATTTCCCCGTGCGAATCAGCAGAAGTCTGGCTCAGCAAAGCAGTTCCTGATAAATAGATATTGCCCGTCAGGTTAATATGGCCTTTACCTGTTGCTGCATTATTGGCCGTTGACTGTGTCATATCCATCATGCCACCTGTCATGATGAGATCGCCGGAGATGTTTAGTGTGGTGGAGGTATTACCATAACCTGCAGCCCATGACTGATTAAATGCAAATGAACCGCCTGACTGATTATAATCTCCGCCAATGTTAAATACAGCGCTTCCATTTGCACAACCATAGCTAACTCCGCCTTGTATGACCAGGCTTCCACCTATATTGGTGGTGTTATTATTTCCCTGGTAATCGAACTGCAGCGACGATGCACCTGTGGATACAATCGTCAGATTGCCGTTCACCCAGTCGAAACGCGCATTAAAATCAAACCCTGCCATCTGACCTGGACAGTTCCATGTGAAATGATAGAATACTGCACCAATGTTTGAAGGCATGGAATTAACGATGCCGGTTACCTTGCAGGTGGAACCCGTTTTCCAGCTACCGGTTGGCAACAGGCTCGATCCGTTAACAGCATGGTCAAACGTGCCGCCGTTGTTGATGGACCAGTTGCCGACGGTGGTTGGCACCGACCCGCCAGTTCTCCTGAATTCGCCGTTCACATTGATCACGCCCAATATACCGAAGCCAATGTTGCCACCGGCTTTACTGGTGGCCAGGCCATTTACTTCAACATTGGCTGAAGCGGATACATTGAAATTATTCGAAATATTCAAAGCGCCATTGATGGTCATATCAACGCCTGTTCCATTGGCAACCGTCAGGTTGGCTGTATTGATGTTCAGCGTTCCTCCGGCATCAACTACCACCTGGTCAACTGTTACGTTTGCGGTGACTGTTACCGTATGGCCGTTTTGAATGGTGATGGTTGCATCGGTGCTTGTGGGTGTTGCAACTGCAGCAACCCAGGAAGTGCCATTATACCTTTCCCATACGGCTATGCTGTTCCAGTTACCGGTTGCAATGGTGCGGTAATCGCCGGTTACAGCCGCCCTTGCCAATTGCGGATCAGATAAATTAAAATAGACAAATAATCCTGAAGCGAACAAAATAAGGAATGCCGCAAACAGCATGGGAATTTGCCGGAAAGCAAGCCGGGGTTTTTGCCTGGATTCAAACCTGAGTTTTTTTCTGAAATTCATTTTAAGACAAGGTACTTTTCTGGTTCAATTCATGCGTTACGAAAGTTCTGAAATAAGGTTGCCAAAACTGTATAATTTTGACCCGTTTTTTCAGATCAATCACCTCATTAAATACGAAAGGTTTCTTGTTAAGTTATGGAGGGGGCTTTATGAATTATGGTGACAAGAATAGCCATTTTGCATCCTCAGGTCACCCTTATTCCGGTCCCTGCTTTGAACTTTGAACATTGAACCCGTATATTGCATCACATTTTAAATCAAACCATATGACTCATAACCTTTACTCCAACAGCATTAAAGTTGTTTTTTCAGCCTTGCTCCTGCTCACCGGCACGCTTTCGTATGCCCAGCCTGCGACGTTCGACTGGGCGCTCAGGTTTGGAAATGTGGATGACGACAAAGGCAACCGCATCATTACTGATGCTTCAGGAAACGTTTACACGATTGGCAATTATAACGGTACGGTGGATATTGATCCTGGCCCCAATACGGTGAACCTGACCGCATATGGCTATACAGATTTTTATGTCTCCAAATGGGATGCTGCCGGTAATCTTACCTGGGCTGCGTCATTCGGCGGCAGCCTGCACGACAATGGCACCTCCATCGCTTTGGATGCAGCCGGCAACGTATATGCCACCGGCGGGTTTACCAATACCACCGATTTTGATCCGGGACCAAATACCGTTAACCTGGTTTCGGCAGGCGGACTCGATGTCTTCATCCTCAAGCTGGATCCTGCGGGCAATTTCGTATGGGTAAAGCAAATTGGCGGCACGGCGCTGGCAGCCATCGGCGGAGATGAAGCAAAATCAATTGCACTGGATGCGGCGGGAAATATTTATACGCTGGGCCGGTTTGAAGGCACGGTTGATTTCGATCCCGGAGCCGGTGTTTCCAACCTGACTTCTCCCGGAGGTTTTGCAGATGTATTTGTATGCAGGCTTGATGCACAGGGAAACTTCGTCTGGGCTAAACAGTGGGGTGCGGTTGGCAATAACGACTGGGTGAATGCCATTGCACTTGATGCTTCGGCAAACGTATATACAACAGGTTCCTTTTATTCGCCCATTGATTTTGATCCAGGAGCCGGATCCACTGTCCTGGCGCCGGGCGGCCTGGCAGGTGCATACGTCTCCAAGCTTGATTCGTCAGGGAATTTTGTGTGGGCAAAGGGCTTTGGAAAAATGGGCGGATTTGTGCAGGACCCGGGCGCGCTGGCAGTCGATAACTATAACAATGTTTTTCTTGGCGGCACTTTTTCCGGAACGGTTGATTTTAATCCTGACGCAGGTACCAATAACCTCTCAGCAGGCTCCGGCTCCAACGGGTTTATTGTGAAGCTGAGTGCAGCAGGCACTTACACATGGGCCAAAGCGTTGGGTGGTCCCGGCGAAATTGCAATTACAGGACTTACCACCGATGCGTACAATAACGTATACGCTACCGGCTGGTTCAGCGATTTCAATCCCAATACCGATTTCGATCCGGGCAATGGAACGTTTATCCTCACTTCAGGAGGATACTGGGATGTTTATGTATGCAAGCTGAATGGTTCAGGTAATTTTGCCTGGGCCAAAGGCTGGGGCGCAACCATGGAAGACCAGGGTCAATCCGTTGCCGTGGATGCTTCATCCAACGTATACAGTACAGGTTATTTCAGCAGCACCGTTGATTTTGATCCTGATGCAGGCGTTTTCAACCTCACGGGAGCCGGCAGCGCTGATGTATTTATCCACAAGATGGAACAGGCTGGTAATGGTGTACAGGAAGCAGTTGAGGTGAAAACGCTTTCCGTTTCTCCAAATCCTTCCAATGGAAATTTCATTTTGACCACTTCCGATGTTATCAAAAACGGATCTGTTGAAATATATAACATGGAAGGCAGAAAAATTTTCGACGCTCCTGCTTCATCTTTTTCAAAAATGGAATTGCAGCTTGATGCCGCACCTGGAATTTATCTGTTAAAAGTTATTGATGGCAATAAGCAGTCAGTAGCTAAACTGATTATCTCAGGATTGGCAAATGAGTAATTTACTTCTGTTTTAAGATTTGTAAATATTGAACCACATAGGCACATAGCGCACATAGAAAAATAATAACCTAGGTGTTCTATGTGCCTATGTTGTTTTGATTTAAATAAATTGTTGCTACCGGCATAATATTCAAGCATCGTAGTCTGTTCAGCCGAAAATTTCCCCCTTTTCGATGTTACATTTTCCAGAAAATTTTAAGATTTTTTTCGCTGTTTCATTTTTTTTCGAATCTAATTTTTTGATTGATCTTATGCTGAGCTTACCGCCTTTTGCTATCAGCAGGGGTTTCGGCACCAAAAATTATGGAGTATTCGGCTGGGCAATACGTGGAACAGAAAATTACGGTGTATATGGTTGGGCAACCGTTGCCACCTGCACAAACGGAGCGGCATCAGGATGTACCGACGCTGCAGGATTTTTTGAAGGTGATGTTTTTTGTACTACCAACAGGGACTGTTCGCAAATTCCATCAGGATCAATGTCACTTTGAACATTGAACTTTTAACTTTGAACTTAAAAAAGAAACTCTTTTTTACTACTTCTTAATATACTTTCCGTACACCTCATCAAACCCGGGAAAATCGTTGTAATGCCACATGGCCACTACGGTTCCTTTGTTTAGCAGCACCAGCCCGGGGTTGGAGCGAATGATGGTTTTGAGCGCCGTATTGTCGCAGAAATAATAATCGAACATGGAGTTGTGCTCATGCCTGAAAATATCAGTTTCGTTGGCAGGGGTTGCAGTCAGTCCGATGAATAAAATGTTTTTATTGCCGCACTGCTCAGCAAATGCATTTACTTTTTGCTGCACCTTTTCATTGGTTTTGGTCAGATCATAAGCAACGAGCATAAATGCATATTCCGTTTCCAGCACTTCCTGCGTATGATCGCCGCCCGTTGCATCCACTATGCTGAAATCATGAATGGGAGGCTGGTCGCCTGTGCGGACTTTCTTGTCTTTACGGTCAACGAATTTATAGGTGCTGTCCAGGTCACCGATCTGATCCATCGTCAGCTCCAGCTGCTTGCCGTCTTTTTCGTATATGAACATCATCACGGTGCTGTCGGTTACCGCACCGGGTGGAAGCTTCATGCCATCGGATATGTTGTTGCCAATGGCATACGGCCTGAAATCCTTTACAGGCAGATGCATATAACAGTACCATGTAAACGCAGTGGAAATTACGATGGATGCATAAAACACCATGCGTCCCGGTGTTTCATTTAACATGGGCTTGATATCCCAGCGGCGGAAAAACAATACGGAAATAAATACCAGCAGGATGAGGTCTTTCGAGAACGACTGCCAGGGTGTTAAATGCAGCGCATCGCCGAAACAACCGCAGTCTTTGACCACGTCGTTCCATGCTGAATAGAATGTGAGAAAGGTAAAAAACACGATCATCAGCATGAGCAGCCAGGAAGTCATGCGCATGCGGTAGCCAATGAGTGCCGCAACACCCAGTGCAATTTCAAACACACAGATAAACATGGCCAGGAAGAGCGAAATGGGGCTCATCCAGGGTGTATGAAAAACCAGGAAGTATTCGTCGAGTTTATAAGCAAAGCCCAGCGGATCGTTTGCTTTGATAAATCCTGAAATGATAAACAGTACGCCGACAAAAATCCGGGAAATGGTTGTGATAATTTTCATAGTTGTTAGAATATAAAAACTGAAGGGTTAGCCATTGGACGGTTTACTATACAGAAGGTTCTTGATTCAGGAGCCCAATGTATGGCGGGCAGGTGAAGAATAATTGAAGATGTAAGATTGTAATGTAAATGATAATAAATTTATTTATTTGTCAGCATATAGATTTCGTTCAGTGGTTGATGGAAAACACCAACCACATGCAGCTTTATTTAAATTTAAGATTTGTTCATGATGCTTTCATTTCATCCAGCCTGATCAATGCAAACGCTGCATAGTTCATCATATCATAGTAGTTCGCTTCAATGCCCTCCGAAATAATGGTTTCGCCTTTATGGTCCTCAATCTGCTTTACGCGCAGCAGCTTCATCAGGATGAGATCGGTGATGGAGCTGAGCCGCATCTTGCGCCAGGCCTCATCATAGTCGTGGTTTTTATTCTCCATCAGGGTCTTTGCTTTTGCCGTATGTCTTTCAAAATATTTGCGGGCCTCATCGGTGCTCACGCGGTGGTGGTCGTCGGCGCCCAGCTCCAGCTGCACGAGTGCAATCACACAGTAATTAAGGATACCCTTGTATTCATCGGCCACGCCTTCATCCACCTTCATTTTGCCTTTTTCCTCGATGCTGCGGATGCGCTGCGCCTTGATAAAGATCTGGTCGGTTATGGAGCTGACACGGAGCACCCGCCAGGCGCTGCCGTAGTCATGCATTTTATTAATAAATATATCTTTACACCCGGCAATGGCCTGGTCGTATTGTGTTGATGTTTGCACTGACATAATCTGATCTTGGCCTCAAAAATAATAATTGATCTGTATAACCACACCGGTTCCCTGATGCACTCCCCGCAAGATACTTCTTTTTACACGAACCGGACGATAAACTGCCGCGGTAAGCTGCTGGATTTGAGCGTCCCTGCTGTAATGGGCATACTCAACATCACACCTGACTCATTTTTCGACGGCGGCAAATTTACCGAAGAAGAAGCAATTGTAAAACAGGTTAAGGAAATGATTACAGGCGGTGCGGCCATTATTGATATCGGCGCCGCTTCTTCCAGGCCGGGAGCAGCCGAGATCAGTGAAAAAGAAGAGCTGGGCAGGCTCATCCCCATGCTGGATATGCTGGTAAGGGAATTTCCCGAGGCCATTTTTTCAGTCGATACCTGGCGGGCCCCGGTTGCCGAAAAAGCCATTGCCGGCGGTGCTGCGATGATCAACGACATCAGCGGCGGAACCATGGACAACCTGATGTTTGAAACCGTTGCACGGTTGCAGGTACCCTATGTGCTGATGCATATAAAAGGCACGCCCCGCGACATGCAGTTTAATCCAACTTATACGGATGTGGTAAAAGAGGTGCTGGATTATTTTATTGAGAAAACCGAAAAATTGCGCCGGCTGGGCGTTCATGACATAGTTATTGACCCTGGATTTGGCTTTGGCAAAACGGTGGAGCACAATTTCAGGCTGCTCAACCACCTGCATGTATTTAAGATGCTTCAGATGCCATTGATGGCAGGCATTTCCAGAAAATCAATGGTGTGCAGGGTGCTTGAAAAAAAGCCCGAACAGGCTTTGAACGGCACGACGGCTTTACATGTAATGGCTCTTCAGCAGGGCGCCAGCATTTTACGCGTGCACGATGTAAAAGAAGCAATGGAAGTGATCAGGCTGGTTACGTTTGCCGCCGATGCCGGATAGGAAAAGGGCAGAAAGAGAAAGAGAGAGAGAGAAAGCGTGTATTTCGTACAATTGATATGAAAAGTCAGTGTGAGTGATTGGTAAAAGTCAACCTGTTTCAAACCTGATCAATTCATCATTCATCACTAATCGTTCCTAAGTTACCATTCCGGCTTTTCAATCCAGTTCATGTGCCGCAGGATCCAGGCTTTTTTTCGGTTGATGTATGCCGTTGGCTTTGCCGGCGACCATTTCAGCGGGTTGGGCAAACACGCTGCAATCAGGGCCGCTTCACCCAGGCTGAGCTTTGATGCAGGTTTGTGGAAATACGTTTGTGCGGCAGCCTCCACCCCGTATATGCCGTCACCCATTTCAATTTCGTTGAGGTATACTTCCATGATCCTTTGCTTGCTCCAGAGCACTTCGATCAGGAACGTAAAATAAACTTCAAACCCTTTCCGAATGTAGCTCCTGGCGGGCCAGAGGAAAACGTTTTTCGCCGTCTGCTGGCTGATGGTGCTGGCGCCTTTCACTTTTTTCCCCTTTTTCCGTTCGTTGTATTTTTGCGCTTTCTCAATGGCCTCAAAATCAAAACCGCTGTGCTCTTCAAATTTCTGGTCCTCTGAGGTGATCACGGCCAGCGCCATGGCCGGTGAAATTTCTTTCATCGGCACCCAGTCCTTTTCCAGCTTCATTTTTTTTCCTGCACTTTTCTGCTCCACGCATCGCTGCAGCATGAGGAAGGTAACAGGCGGGGGAACAAAACGGTAGAAGACCGTCAGCAGGATGCTGAAAGCGAAAAAGTAAAGTATCAGACGGGCCGTCCACCGGAGGAGTGACTGAAGTCTTTTCTTCATATATCCTTAGTGTTGCTTTTCGAAAACACCGATGAAACGAAGGTAGCACGACGAAGCCACTTCCCTGAAATTCTGAACCCTGTATACGGTCAGCTTTAACGCAGGACACTGATCAAGGATGCGTCTCCGCAGTGCCGCCGGATCATAATGCCGTGAGTGGTATTGCTTCCATTTGCAGTACCGGATCTCGGCCAACGGATCGAGCACGGGATGATGGGCATGTAATAAGTTGAATGCAGGATCGAGGTGAATGGTATAATGCCCGGCGATATAAAACGGAAGCACCACGCAACGTCCGCCGGGTTTGAGTATGCGTTCCAGCGTTTTAAAAAATGCCGTATCCGAGTTGTGTTCAAAATGTTCGAGCGAGCAGTGGAGAGAAACCGCATCCACTGAACCAGCATCCATGGGAATTTCATGTGCATATCCCCCGATTTTTTCATCATGCAAACCTTTCGGGTAAACGAGGTCCTGCCTGAATGCGTTTTTTATTCCGTATTTCTTTTTCGCAATATCATAAAAAGGCGAAGTAGCTGCAGCTACATCAATAAATGTTTTATCAGCGGAGAGATTCAGAAAAGAAAGCGAAACAAAATGCTCCAGCGTTTTCTCCGTAAAATTATTCTTAGGATCAAATCCTCCACCGTAATAAGAAGCCGGATAATTCGCCTCACCTACATATTGATAATAGCCCGGGATATCAATCGTATATTTTTTTGTTTCAATTCCTGCCTGCTGCAATGCTGTTTCCAGTGCATCATCCAATGCAGGGTTCTTCAGATGCTCATCAGAAATAAATCCCTGCCTGATTTTTTTTCCGTTTACCGTTTTCGGAAAGAACGGATGATACGCCATCCTGTCGAACAGCAGGTCGTGGGCGGCATTGTAAACGGGTTTCAGTAATGATTTCAATGGATTCAGGTAAGGGCGGCGTTAATCGCGTGCAAATATCTGAAAAATCGGGATAGTTATGAAAGTTAGAAAGCTTGAAGGTTAGAAGGTTTGAAAGTCAAAAGGTTTTACTCATCATCTCAACTTTAAACCTTAAACTTTAAACTAATTTTATTTATTCTCGGCCACCTTCTCATCCACCAGCTTCGGCGCTTTGATCTTGTCTTTTAAAGAAAGTCCTTCGAGCACTTCGATGTTGATGCCGTCCGACAGGCCTGTCTTAATATATTGCTTCCTGAAAAAGCCGGGCTTGTCTTCCACTTCCACAAAAGTGGAATCGCCGCTGAATTGTAATAAACTTTCGGAAACGGAAAGCACGCTGTCCCTGCGTGAGAGGATAATATCGGCGTTGGCACTGTAGCCTGCACGCAGAAAGCTGTTATTCGCTTTTGCAATGGCAGCCTTGATCTCAAACTGGATGGCACCGTTTTCCGTAACACCTTTTGGTGAAATGTATTCAAGCCTGGCATTAAACTTTTCACTTTCGATTGCGCCAACGGTCAGGATCAGGTCTATGCCCTGGTGAAGCTTGCCCACTTCCGACTCATCAACTTTTCCCTGGAAGATCATTTCACCCATGTCGGCCACCGATGCAATGGTGGTGCCTTCGTTGAAGGTATTGCTTTCAATCACGGAGTTCCCTTCCTTCACCGGCACATCGAGTATCATTCCTGAAATTGTTGATCGTATAAGGGTATTGGTTACCATGCCCGCCTTTTTAGTCACGCCCTCCTTGATGAGGCTTAAATTATCCTGCGCCGCATCGAGTTCCTGTTTGGCCGTGTTCAGCCTGAGCTGGTACTGCTGGAAATCCGCCTGCGGAATTACCTTGTCGGTTGCCAGCTTGTAATTCCTGTCGTAATCGAGCTGCGCATTCTCCACATTGATCTTCGCCTGGTTCACGCGGTTCTCGGCATTGTTAAGCTCCACCATGTTGGGGATGATCTTGATCCTGGCGATCACTTCTCCTTTTTTAATCTGCTCGCCCGCCAGTACGAACACCTGTTCGATGATGCCTGATACCTGCGACTTCATAAACACTTCTTTCCGCGGCATCACAGATCCTGTTGCCACTGTTTTTTTGATGATGTTGCTGATGGCGGGAGATTCCGTTTTGACTTCTTCCGGCGGCTTCTGCGACTTGGCATACAGGAAATAAATCGTCCAGCCGAAGATGCCAATGATCAGAAAGAGAAGTAAAAATTTAATTATTTTCTTGATCATACTGATTAGTTATGAGTTATGAGTGAGGAGTTATGAGTGAGGAGTTATGAGTGAGGAAATAAGTTTAAAGTTTAAGGTTTAAAGTTTTTTGGTATTTATTCCATTCTATAAGACAACGTTCATGACCGCAGCCATTCTTATAGCCCAGGGTTTAAACCCTGGGCTATAAGTTTAATGACTCATCTTTGTTCCTTCATGACTCAGGTCATTCCCAAAGCCCACGGTTTAAACCGTGGGCTATAAGTTTAATTATTCGTCTTCCATCATTCCTCATTCATAACTCAGGTCCTTCCTAAAGCCCACGGTTTAAACCGTGGGCTTTAGGGTCAATCACATATTATTCATCGTTCATAACGCTTGCCATTCGTATAGCCCAGGGTTTAAACCCTGGGCTATTCTGGGCTATACTGGGCTATACGTTTAATCACTTATCATTCACATTCCTCATTCATTTCTTAACGCATCAACCGGACTTATGGCCACTGCACGACTTGCAGGGATCAGTCCTGCCAGTGCACCTGAAACAATAAGCACACTGAGCGCTTTCAGGGCCACCGACAGATCAACGGTGGGATTGGTGAACATGCTGCCTTCACCGGGCGGGAACATGGTTGATGCCAGTTCGAGCAGGCCGATACCTGTAACCAGACCGAAATATCCTGCAAATGAAGTAAGAAATATGGATTCCATGATGATCTGCGATACGACAGCAAAAGGCGTGGCGCCTAATGCTCTTTTAATTCCGATTTCCCTCGTTCGTTCTTTGACGATGATGAGCATGATGTTGCTCACGCCAATCACGCCGGCAATCAGGGTGCCTGTGCCGACGATCCAAACCAATATGCTGATTCCTTCGAACAGTCCGTTCAGTTTGTTAAACTGTTTTTCCATATTCCAGTGTCCGATGGCAAGCTGATCGTCGGGTGCCACTTTGTGTCGTTCCCTTAATAAGGCAAGCGCTTTTTCTTCTGCAACGGATGCTGGCACATCAGGTTTGGATGTGATGGCAAACCAGCCCACATTGTCGCCGTAATTGAATGCATGCTGGAATGTGGTGAAAGGAACATAAATGGATTCAGCCTGTTCGCGCGACTGATCCCCTGCGCCGGTTGGCTGTGTAATTCCTATTACACGGAAATAAACGCCGTTGATGCGGATGTATTCTCCCAGCACAGGTTCAGTTTTATCGAACAGAACTTCTCTCGGCCTTCTTCCTATCACTGCAACCTTCCTGTTTTCTTTGATGTCGTTATCATTCAGGAATCTTCCTTCTGAAATGTTGATCGCCATGATTTTACTGATGACAGGATAGTGCGCCATCACGGAGAACGGACCCGTTTTTAATCCATGCGTTACATTGTTGGCTCCTTCATATCCGCCAAGCTGATTTTGCGGCGCAATCACATCCAGCTCCGGAACTTCCCTGCGCAATGCAATGGCATCATCATTATTAAACCGGAAGAACCTTCCCGGTTTCATTCCTTTATAAGGTTTTGATGTACGCTGTGTCCAGCAGAAAAAGCTATTGGTGGCCGTACCGTTGAAATCGGAAAGCACACCATGCTGCAAACCGTTACCTGACCCCAGCATGATCACCAGCATGAATATTCCCCAGAACACACCAAATGCCGTCAGGAACGTGCGAAGCTTGTTCTTGCTGATGGTGCTCAGGATTTCCTGCCAGTTGTCTCTGTCGAACATTTATTTATAATTTCTAATGACTAATTTCCAATAACTACAAATCCTAACTTTACCAGTTAATAATTTCTCATCACTATTAACTATTAACTATTAACTATTAACTATTAACTATTAACTATTAACTATTAACTATTAACTGTTAACTATTCACTATTCACTATTCACTATTCATCGCGTAAAGCAATTACGGGTTCTATTCTTGCAGCACGCATGGCGGGGAACAATCCTGCGAGGGCTCCTGCCACAACAAGCAGGACGGTTGATAAAACTGCCACTCGCAGATCCACTTCCGGATTGCGGAAAAAATCGCTTGGCGGTACGAATTTCCTGAATGCTTCCAGTAAAAATACGCCGGCGCTCAAACCGAGGTAACCTGCAACACCGGTGATGAGGATGGCTTCCTGGATGATCAGGCTTACAATGGAGTAAGGTGTTGCACCCAGCGCTTTCCTGATGCCGATTTCCTTGGTGCGTTCTTTCACCACAATCATCATGATGTTGCTCACACCAACCACGCCGGCAATGAGCGTTCCGATGCCAATGATCCAGATAAAGATCCTGATGCCGTCGAGCAGGCTCATGATCCGCACATACTCTACGTTATTGTTGTATGCATTCATGGCCTTTTCATCATTCACATCAAATGAGTGTCGGGCTGCAAGCTCTTCTCGGATTTCCTTTGCCATCTGGTTGCTTTTTTCAACTCCTGCATCACCCGTGCTCAGCCAGATCACACCCAGTTCGTTTTTCCCGTTATAAGCGCGCTGCGCCGTGCTCCTTGGAATATAAATCCGGTTCATGTCATTATTCCCCTGGTCATAAAACATTCCGATCACAACAAAAGGAATACCTTCCACATCAATATATTTTCCGATCGGGTCTTCTTCCTTGAATAACGTTTTGCGTACCGGCAAACCCATCACACAAACTTTCCTGTATTGTTCAATGTCGTCATTGTTGATAAACCTGCCACTGACCATTTGTGCATTCTCCAGGTAATGATGGTCGGGCATGCAGGGTCTTACCGTAAATGCACCATGCTCTTTTTTGTATGATAAAGTCCTTGCCCGGCTGTCGAGCGATGCAGTGAGATGTTCCACGCCTGCTAATTTATCGCGGATCATGTCATAATCTTCATTGGTAAGAATGATCTCCCGGTTTGGCTGCAGCCCTTTGTACGGAAGACTTGTTTGTCCGCCATTGATCCAGATACTGTTGATGGCATCTGCCATGAACTGGTACTGTGCACCGTTGCGCAAACCCTGTCCGGCGCCAAGCAGGATCATGAGAATAAAAATACCCCATGCCACACTGAACGCTGTGAGAAATGTCCTGAGCTTATTTTTACTGATGGTGATCAGTATCTCCTGCCACTTGTCAAGATCAAACATTTGTAATTAGAACTTACGCTGGTTATTATTCTTCGTATACTAGTCGTTGACGATTATTCCGTCCTTCAGCCTGATAATCCTGTTGGTGCGTTCGGCAATATCATTTTCATGTGTAACAATTACAACGGTTATTCCGGTTTTATTTACCGCTTCGAGCAAATCAACCACTTCGTGGGAGGTGTGCGAATCGAGCGCCCCGGTGGGTTCATCAGCGAGAATAATTTTCGGCTGCCCGATCAGCGCCCTGGCAATGGCAACACGCTGCTTTTGCCCGCCCGACATTTCATTGGGCGTGTGCTCGGCCCATTCCTTCAAACCAACTTTTTCGAGGTATTCAAGCGCCAGCTTGTTTCTTTTCTTCCGGCTTACCTGCTGGTAGTAAAGCGGCAATGCTACATTTTCAACTGCATTTTTATAGCTCACCAGGTTGAACGACTGGAACACAAATCCGATAAAGCGGTTCCTGTAATTGGCTGCTTTTGTTTCGTTCAGGTTTTTAACAAGCGTATCTGCAAGATAATAATCCCCGCTGTCGTACTTGTCGAGTATGCCGATGATATTAAGCAGCGTTGATTTGCCCGAGCCTGATGAGCCCATGATGGAAACAAATTCACCCTGTTTGATGTGCAGGTCAATTCCCCTGAGCACCTGCAGGTGATTTGTTCCTACCCTATACGATTTACTGATTTTGTTTAATCGGATCATTCTTCGGCTTCATTGGCATGCAGCCTTCAAAATTAGTGTAAATCCTGAAAGATTAATAGTTAAAAAACAGTTAAATGCCTTCCATCATACAGGCATGGAGTATTTGAAAAATCCATTATTACCTCAAAGCATGACATAAAGCTCAAAAGCATGGGTAAATAAAAAGTGCGATTCTCAATTAATGCGATTGCAATGACAGCATTTCAGGCGCCTCTTAGCTGATGATGCCTTTTACATATTCAATGGTAAGCTTCTCTTTAGGGTTTGAAAAAATCTCATCAGCCGGTCCCTGTTCGATGATCTCACCCAGGTACATGAAAATAATATAATCGGCAATTCTCCTGGCCTGGCGCAGGATGTGCGTCACCATAACAATCGTATAATGTTCCTTAAGCTCAACGAATTTTTCCTCAATCCACTTGCTTGAAATGGGGTCAAGTGCGGAGGTGGGTTCGTCACCGAGGATGACCTCAGGCTCAACAGCAAGTCCGCGCGCCAGGCAAAGGCGCTGCTGCTGGCCTATTGAAAGTCCCGATGCAGGCTCATGAAGGCGGTCCTTTACTTCATCCCACAGCGATGCGATGCGCAGATATTTTTCAGCTTTTTGCCGCAGCACTTTTTTATCCCTGATACCATGAATCTTCAAACCATAGATCACATTGGCATAAATAGACATTGGTAAAGGCGTGGGGCGCTGGCTGAGCAGGCCCATTTTTTTTCGCAGGGTGATCACTTCCGCCCTGTTGCTGTAAATATTTTCACCGTTCACCAATACCTCCCCTGTAATGTCAGTGCCCGTATTGTCATCCAGCAGCCGGTTCAGGGTTTTGAAAAGCGTTGTTTTGCCGCAGCCTGAAGGTCCGATGATGCATGTGATCTTTCTGGCCGGAATCTCCACATTGATGTTTTTTAAAATGTGGTTTTCGCCAATGGTCACATTCAGGTTTTTTACGGAAATGGGATGCGTAGTGGTCATCTGTTTTATATGCTGTGTCTGCCCAGTCTTCTGTTGGCCAGACGGATCAATACATTGATAAGCAAAATTACAACTGTCAGTATCAGTGCTGCAGCATAGGCCCTGCCCTGCACTTCTTCGATCGGGCTGCTGAGCTGGAAAAATATGGCCAGCGGCAGTGTTGCTGCCGGCTGATCGGGTGAAACAGGAATGCTGTCGGTATATCCTGCAGTGAACAACGGACATGCTGCATCCCCGGCCGCCCTTCCGAAGGCAAGCAGGATGGCGGTAAAAACACCGGGTGAAGCCTGGCGCAACAGGATCTTTGCCGTTTCCCAACGTGTTGCCCCCAAAGCAAAAAGTGCTTCTTTCAGATCGGGAGGAATTAGCAGCATGACTTCATCCATGGAGCGCACCAGGATCGGAATGATCAGCAGGGTGACCACGATAATGCCGGCCAGCAAAGAGGTTTTCAGTCCGAGGAATACCATGAGCGTAAAACCAAATGCACCATATACGATGGATGGAATGCCAAAGAGCACGTCAAGAGATGTCCTGATAAAATTCAGCGTGGGCGATCCTTTACGCAGGTACAGGTTTAGGAAAAGCACAATCGGTATGCTGATCATCAGTCCCAGCATGGTGGCCCCTCCTGCAATATACACCGTGCCGGCAATGGCATTGAGGATGCCGCCACCCTTGCCGATATAAAATCCGCCTTCCGGAACCTTCGTGATCATCTCCAGGCTCATGTACCTGACTCCTTTATGCACAATAGTGTAAATGATGGAGACCAGAAAGGCAAGAATAACCAGTGTTGCCCCTTTCATCAGCAACCTGAAGAACTGCTCTTCGAGCATGCGTATGCGCCTGTTCATGTTCATAGCCTGAATCGTTTTTGCAGCTTGTTCAATGCCAGCCTCGAAACAGCATTGAACAGGATGATGATGATAAACAATATAAATGCCGCCAGCATCAGCGCCGAATCGTATAAGGGTACTGATAGCATCTCGCCGTAATTATTTGCGATCAGCGCCGGAAGCGGATAGCATGAATCGAAAACAGACTGCGGGATGATGGCCATGTTGCCGCAAACCATCAGCACGGCAATGGTTTCACCAAGCGCCCTCGATATGGACAGGACGGCTGCGGCCAGGATGCCCGGCATTGCTTTACGCACCACCACAAGCTTTACGGTCTGCCATTTGGTTGCGCCTACTGACAAGGATGCATCGCGCAGGTCGGAAGGCACGTTGCGGAGCACTTCACCGATCAGGCTGATAAGCAGCGGAAAAATCATTACGCTCAATACAATACCTCCGGCCAGCACACTGTAACCTGACGTGTAGTCAACAAACTTCGGCCCCAGTGTTTCAGCAATAAAAGGGACGATCGTGAGCACACCCCATAGTCCGTAAACGACGGAAGGGATTCCTGCAAGCAGCTCAATCAGCGGAACCACCATATTCCTGATTGTGACGGATGCATATTCGAACAGGTAAATGCCTGCAAGCAGACAAAGCGGAAAAGAAATGATGAATGCAATCAGTGTGACCTGCACCGTACCGACAATGTATGGATAGAATCCAAATGCTCCTTTGGCCGGCTTCCAGGTTTCAGAATAGATCATGGTAAAAAATGAGTGTTCCTTCAGCAGCGGAACTGATTTCAGGAACAGGCCCGCACCAATCACAAAAAGCAGCAGTACGACAAAGCAGGTAAATGCCTGCATGACGCGGAAAGCCAGCCGGTCCTTGAAAATCCTTATGCTGAGCGTTGGAATCGGCATGGGCTGGAGGGGTTTCAGTAATCTGATTCGATTAAAAAATTAATTGAGCTTCACGGCTTCAGCCTGAATTTTCGCAGCAGGCAGGTTAATGTAGCCGGCTTCACGGACATATTGCTGTCCTTCTTTTAATATGAACCTGATTAAAGCAACCACTGCAGGGTTTGACGGTTTTCCTTTCATGACAAGGTACAAATCGCGTGAAGGAGGCGACGGATATTTTCCGTTGGAAATGGCATCGGCAAGCATGGTGACGGTATCGTAAATGTTTTCATCGGCATCTATGGTGCCGTTGTTGTTGAGATCAAGCGGTACAATACGTACACCATTGGTTTGCCTTTTCGTCGTTGCATCAAAAACATATACGATATTGTTATAGCCAATGGCCACCGGATCCTTTTTAACGGCCATGGCCAGGCCCGGATCGCCAAACACGCCAACACCCAGCAGGTCCTCCTGTTTTTTGCCAAGGTATTTTGCCCAGGTTTCACCGGCACCTGAAGCATCGGACCGGGTAAACACATGTACAGGCGCCGATGATTTGATGCCTGCAACCTGACCCCAGGTTTTGGACTGTCCCGTTACCCACAGGTCCATGAATGCACTTCGCTTCATGCCCTTTTTCAGCAGCTCATTCAGGCTTGGATGCTGCGCACTGATGGTGGGAACCACTGCATCTTTGGCTACAGCTATTCCAAATGCGCCTTTTTTTAATTCTTCGGGATAAATGTCGCGCGAAAACATGGCAATATCGGCCATTCCCGACAATACATCGGTCATGCCCTTTCCTGCACCTCCGGCTGAAATATCAATTTTCACATCGGGATTCTGCTTTTTGAATTCATCTGCCCATTTGACCATCAGCGGATACAGTGCAAAAGCACCGGAAACCGTAATGGTTCCTTTAACCGGTTTAACAGGGTCCACCCTGCCTGCAAAGCTTACCATAAAAAATGCAACAAGGATCAGGGATTTGCAGGTTTTTTTCATAACAGGTGAATTAATTGACACGGTTTGAATTTTTAAAGGTAGAAAAAATATTTCACTAAAAACCAATCTGCACCTGAACCGACATCAGGTCGTTGCTCACCATCATATCTTTCCCGCCTTCTTCCGTCCTGTAAGAATAGTTTAAGCCGACTTTTGCATAGTCATTAAAATAAAAGTTGATCCCTGAAACATACCAGACCGAGATATCCTGTCCCTTATGCTTGTTTGGCTCAAACTGGTCGTACCGGGCAAGCAGCTGCAGCTTTTTCGGAATCACCGACCAGATGGCCTGAATATTAAAGCCTTCCTTTTTCACCGGTCCGTCATCGCCTGAGATGTATTCTCCCCTGAGTATGATCCGCTTAAATGACCATGCCGCCTCTCCGGCATAACGGATCCGGATGAAATTACCGGTATCAGGCTTTACTATCATATAATCATAACCGTTATAATAGGAACCGCCGATATCCAGTCCGGCTATGGGATGAAGCAGCAGCCTGCCACAGAAATCCTTTGCTTCGTTTTTGTCAGTGATATTGGCCCCCTGTCCGTTAAAAATGCCCATGGAATATTCAGCCAGAAACCTTTCATTGTGTTTCAGCAGGCTTCCATATGCCATCACACCCACATCCCTTCCGTTGTTGCTGCCAAGAATATCCCTGCTCCTGCTGGTCATGGCCTCTACAACCTGCGCCCTGTCGATGAATTCCATTTTATGCGATGCCATCAGGTTTTCGGCCGATATGGGTAATTTGAACTGTCCGCCCTGGATCTTAAGGAAACTATAAGGCTTGAAACCTGCATAGGCATCCAGCACTTTCGGAACCACAGCAAAGTCAACCTGCAGCCTGTATTCCCAGGTCGGAAGGATATCGCCCCTGATATCAAGCCTTGCCCGTCGGATATCAAATCCGTCGGGTATGCCTTCGGCCTGAAAATTCTGATACCTGAATTGTACGTATCCTGAAAACTGAAGCAGCCTGCTGGTATTGAAAGTGAATTTTTTCTGCTTCTCCTTATCCGACTGCGCTTTTATGGCAGCTTCGGCCCGGATGGAATCAGCTTCGTTCTGGGTGATCACTCCTTTGTTGATCATGAGGTTGAGCAGGTCGTCGGATGACTGGGCCACCAGCCTGTTGTAGCCCTGGAGGAGAATTAATGCAGCTGTTAAGAGAAGTAGTTTTCGTGCCATGATGCAGGTTATTAATCTACTAATTCTATAGAATAGGTACTACAAATATACAAAAACCATTTTCTTATGCAAGTTTTTTTTGATCAGACCGGGTAACCGGGGATGAACAATTTCATCTTATCTTCGTCGCACAGCATTTCAAAACAGCCATCATGAGGTTTTTATTTCTTTGGATCTTATTCCTGATCTGCACCAAACCCGGAGCGGGACAGCGGCTCGACCGTTTTGGCTCTGTTACCGGAAGTGCAGGTAATGAAAAAACGGGTAAAGCGGCCTATGGTGACATCAGGAGCTATTATGACTGCATGCATGCCGATACGGTCCGAGCCAGTGACAGCACCCGGCAAACAACGACGATTTATTTTTCACTCGCCGCTGATGTAACTGAAATCGGCATCAGGGTCATTTCGCCTGTACCATCCTATGCTTTTGCGGGAAAAAATGATTTCGTTTCAACTTCATATATGAGTTGCAAAAACGATACGCCCCAGCTTTATTTCGATCCTGTTATCCGGCTGCTTTATTCCGATTTGTCCTATCAGGAAGAACCATTAAAGCAGGCACATGAAAACATCCGCTGGAAGCTTATCAGTCAGAATAACAACAGTGAAGAGCTCCAGCCACAGCCATCCGGCAAAAGGAACAATGCATTGCTTCGCGTATACAACCACAAAAAACCGGAAGAAAAAATAAATAAGGCAGGCTATTACCGGATCGACATTTCGGCAACCGATTCCATTCCGGTTCCGGGTTCTTTTATTCTGCAGGTAGGCTGCATTTCCGATATCAGGTTGCTGAAATTATCAGCAACGCTGGAAGGACTTTAATCTGAAAAAAAGAAATTTAATCTTTTGAGAAATAATCGATGCTCTGGTAAATGCCTGTCTTCTCTTTCATCAGTTGCATCAACACATCATTTGCCAGTGCACTGGCTCCGAAACGGAAAAGATCAGGGGTCAGCCAGTCATTCCCCAGTGTCTCGCGCAGCATCACCAGGTAATTCAGCGCAAGCTTGGCAGTTGCAATGCCGCCTGCAGGTTTCATTCCTATTTTTTTTCCTTCGCTGTAATAAAAATCACGGATCGCCTCCAGCATCACCAGTGTAACGGGTAAGGTAGCTGCAGGCTGCACCTTGCCTGTGGAAGTTTTTATAAAATCAGCTCCTGCATGCATGGCCAGGTCGCTGGCCCGCCTCACATTATCCAAAGTGGAAAGCTCGCCGGTTTCAAGGATCACTTTTAAATGTGCCTTTCCGCAGGCTTCCTTTACGGCGGCAATTTCATCAAATACAAAATGATATTCGCCTTTCAGAAATTTACCCCGTGAAATAACCATGTCAATTTCATCGGCTCCTTCATTTACGGCATACCGTGTTTCTTCCAGTTTCACTTTCCGGGTCGACATGCCCGATGGAAATGCGGTTGCCACTGCGGCCACTTTCACGTTGCTGTTCAACAATGCCCTTTTTGCAACGGCTACCAGGTTAGGATAAACGCATACTGCAGCAACGGAAGGCAGATCAGGCATGGCCTCGTGCGGTCTGATGGCTTTGGAACACAGCTGGATCACCTTGCCGGGTGTATCTCTTGCTTCCAGGGTCGTCAGGTCCATCATGCTCAAAGCCATCTTCAGTGCATGAACCTTCGACTCCTTTTTGATGCTCCTTTTTCCAAGGCGTGAAACACGCTCCTCCACACCAACCTGGTCAACAGGCGGTGATGCGTCAATCCTGAAATCTGAAAAAGTACTGATCATCAATCAAAAGTAAGAAATTTTTCAGAACCTGTATATGAAATTACGACGGTGATTGCAGCTTTATTCCGCATCCTTCCAGTTTAACCTGTCGGCCGGTGAAAACTGCCATGGTGCGCCGTTGTTTTCAATTTTTGTAAACATGCCGTTCAGCTCCTGTGGTGCTGCCGACTGCTCCATCACCAGGTAACGCCTCATATCAGTAATAATGGATAAGGGATCAATATTTACCGGGCATGCTTCCACGCATGCATTGCAGGTGGTACATGCCCAGAGCTCTTCCGGAAGGATGTAATCATTAAGCAGTGTTTTTCCGTCTGCTTTATCTGTTCCGTTCTTATCGATAAAAGTACCCAGCTCTTCCAGCCTGTCCCTGGTATCCATCATGATCTTGCGCGGCGACAATAATTTACCGGTGAGGTTGGCGGGACAAACAGAAGTGCATCGTCCGCATTCAGTGCATGAATAGGCATCCATCAGTTGCTTCCAGGTAAGGTCACGCACATCTTTTGCTCCGAACTGCTGTGGGGCGCCTTCAGCAGCCGGGGCTGCAGCCGAGGGATCCAGCATCAGCTTCACTTCGTTTGTAACACTTTCCATATTCGTAAATTTCCCCTTTGCATCCAGGTTGCTGTAATACACATTGGGAAATGAAAGAAAAATATGGAAATGCTTGGAGTAGGGAATATAAACGAGGAAAGCCATGATGCCGGTGATGTGATACCACCAGCAGGTGCGTTCCAGCAGGATCAGCGATTCATTGCTCATCCCTGCAAACATGCCAGCCATCAGTCCGCTCAACGGAAAGGCACCGGCCCTGATGTAATGCTCCGCACCGCGAAGCTGCAAAGCGTAATCAGCGCCGTTCATGGTTAAAAATGCAGCCATCAGCGTGATTTCAGTGATCAGGATGATGTTGGCGTCGGTGCGCGGCCAGCTTGTCATTTCGCGCATCCAAAAACGTTTCAGCTTTAAAATATTTCTTCTTGCCAGGAATATCACACAGGCCAGCAGCACTCCAAAAGCAAGAAACTCAAAGCTGCCGATCAGCACATCATACAGTCCGCCTGCAACTGCAAACACCCTGTGCGTACCTGCAATGCCATCGATGATAATTTCGAGCACCTCAACATTGATAATGATAAATCCTGCATAGATCAGCAAATGAAAAAAAGCGGGGACGGGTCGAACCATCATTTTCGACTGGCCCAGCGCAACCCTGGCCATGGTACGCCAGCGTGTTGCTGGCCGGTCAGTACGGTCAGTATCACGACCAAGTTTAATGTTCCTGGAAATAAACCTGACACGCCGTGCGAATAAAAAAGTGCCGGTGGCCAGGATCAGCATGAAAATAATATTGGAAATCATCGAATGGCCTGTAATTTATCCGGCGCCCTGCATGAGCCGTTTTATTTTTTAGTGCTCTTTGGTTTGGAAGACTTTCCACCACCACCAAACACGGAGATATTGATGTAGCGTTTAGGATTTGCCTTCATATCTATCAGCAGCTTGTCAAGATTTTCCGCGCTGCTGTTCAGGTTGTTATACAGGCTGTCGTTGTGGACCAGCATCCCCATGCTGCCTTCTCCCCTGTTGATCCTGGCCATGATGGCAGCCGTTTCGGCCAGCATATTATTTGCATTGTTCACCGTGCTTGCAATTTGCGCTTTAGCAAGCGTATCGCTCAGCTGGGAAAAATTCTTCAGGATATTTGCAATTTTTTCATTGTTGTTTTTCAGGTTCATCGAAATGCTCTCCACATTGGTCAGTATCCTGTTGAGCTTGCTTTGTTCAGAGGTCACCAGCTTGTCAACACCCAGTGAAGCGCTTTGCAGGTTGGCCACTGTTTTATGGAAATTGTCGATGGCCTCGGTGAGCTTTTGCCTGTTTTTTGGCTGCAGGATGTCGCGAATGGCAAAAGCAAGGGAATCGATGGACACGATCAGCTCTTCAGCTTTGTCTTTTACCGGCATGATCTGGTCACTCAGCGTCGGCTGCAGGGATGCCATCAGCGAATCACCGTCTTTGGCAGCATCAGGTGAATCTCCCAGAACGATCTCCACCACCTGGCCGCCGAATAATCCCGAACTGTTGATCCGGGCCAGTGAATTTTTCGGAACAAATACATCTGACCTGACCCGCAGCTCTGCAACCATCCGTCCCGAATGATCAGGTAAAAATTTCAGCTTGGCCACCTGCCCCACCTTGTAACCGTTTAAAATAATTCCATTGGAAGCAACCAGACCGTTTACGTCGTTGTAAATTGCATAATATTCATTGTCGGTTGAAAAGAAATCCTGGCCTTTGAGGTAATTCATACCCCATAAAAGTGCGGCAATGGCAACAGTAACAAGTATACCTACTTTTATTTCGTTCGAAACTTTTGCTGCCATTTTAATTTATCAGTTCTCAAAGATGCGAATTTATCTTAATTTTTTTGAATTCATCAGCCCCTGCATAAACTTGTACAAAACCATACCTTATTATATATGCCTGCAGGATGATATTATTTCTTTTGGTGGCTGGTGAAAAACTGTCTTCCGAAAAACACCATCTACATGCAGAAGGTTTTCGTTCGGAGGTTGGTGAAAAACACCAACCACAGGCAGTAATGAGGGATAGTCCTCCGTCCTCCGATTTGAAAACAAACGTCTGTATTTCAATCACGGACCTGTCCCGCTTTTTAATCGGGTTTAGCTTAGGTATACCTGTGTTTCATCGCACCAATTGTCTGAATCACGGATTAAGCGGATTAAAAGATTACACGGATAGGTCTTGAATTTACTTACGATAGCCCTCTGGTCTCCGTCTTCCGCTTTCTGCCTTCTGTCCTCCGTCCTCTGTCTTCCGTCCTCTGTTCCTGATAAACAATCCTTTTTCCTACCTTTGCGGCTGATATGCTGGAAGAGAAAACAACAGAACGTCCCAAAAAACCCGAGTGGCTTAAAGTAAAGCTGCCCATCGGCGAAGAATACAGGAAAGTGCGTTCCCTGGTGAGCGACCACAAGCTGCACACCATCTGCGAAAGCGGAAACTGCCCCAACATGGGCGAATGCTGGGGTGCAGGCACGGCTACCTTCATGATCCTTGGTAATGTCTGCACACGGAGCTGCGGTTTCTGCGCCGTTGCAACAGGGCGCCCGTCGGCAGTTGACCTGCAGGAACCCATGCGCGTCGCCGAATCAGTCAGGCTGATGAATGTCAGGCATTGCGTGATCACTTCTGTCGACCGTGATGACCTGAAAGATGGCGGCTCCTTCCTTTGGGTTGAAACAATCCGGGCAGTGAGAAAGCTGTCTCCCGGCACCACCATGGAAACGCTTATCCCTGATTTTGCCGGCAAATGGGAAAACCTCGATCGCGTGATCACGGAAAGACCTGAGGTCATTTCACACAACCTCGAAACAGTGCGGCGGCTGACCAGGCAGGTGCGCGTTCAGGCCAAATACGACAGAAGCCTTGAAGCCCTGAGCAGGATCAAATCATCCGGTGTACGCACCAAATCAGGCGTGATGCTTGGCCTTGGCGAAACGGAAGAAGAGGTCCTGGAAACCATGCAGGACCTGCTTACCGCCGGCGTTGATATACTCACGCTGGGACAATACCTGCAGCCTACCAAAGCGCATTTGCCCGTGGACGCTTTCATCCATCCCGATGTTTTCAAAAAATACAAAGACACCGGCCTTCAGATGGGATTCCGTTATGTGGAAAGCGGTCCGTTGGTGCGTTCGTCATACCATGCTGAAAAACACTTATTCTGAATTCCTTTTTACATGATGCAGGTTATTATTACCGCCTGATCTTTCCGGTTTCCGACGATGAAATTTAGCGCTGCACTTATTCAATGGTATGCTGATAACAAGCGTGACCTTCCCTGGCGGAACACCCGTGATCCTTATATCATCTGGCTTTCTGAAATCATCCTGCAGCAAACCCGCGTTGAACAGGGGCTGCCCTATTTTTACAGGTTCACCGAAGCTTTTCCGACGCTGAAGCACCTGGCACAGGCTGATGAAGCGGTTGTGCTAAAGCTGTGGCAGGGATTGGGATATTACAGCCGTGCAAGGAACATGCTTGCCACTGCAAAGCAGATCCAGCTTGAACATAAAGGCGAATTTCCAGGCACATTTGATGCGCTCAAAAAGCTGAAAGGCATCGGTGATTACAGCGCTGCAGCCATTGCCAGCTTTGCCTTCGGAGGTGTGCATCCCGTGGTGGACGGGAACGTGTACCGGTTGCTATCCAGGTATTTCGGAATTGAAACTGCCGTCAACACATCGGCCGCCAAAAAAGAGTTCACTGCAGTGGCTGAATCGGTGATGGAAAAAAAAGCTCCCGGTTTGTTTAACCAGGCCATTATGGAATTCGGCGCCCTGCAGTGCAGACCCGTCAATCCGGATTGTCCCGGCTGCATCTTTCTCAAATCGTGCTTTGCTGCAATCAACAACAAAGTACGTGAGCTGCCGGTCAAATTACCTGCACGCAAACCGCGAAACAGGTATTTCCATTATTTTTTTATCAGGCACCGGGGCAACTTTTATATCCGGCAACGGAAAGAAAGCGACATCTGGAAACACCTCTACGAGCTGCCGTTGATTGAAACACCGGTTAAAACCGGTCCGGGCATGTTATGGAAGAAGCATGCGCGTGATCTTTTCCGCGATCTGGAACAGCCCGGATCAAAACCTTATGAGATCAGGCATCAGCTGACGCATCAAACCATTCACGCAGCATTTTATTCGCTGGAAATAAAAAAGGGATTGCCACCAGTAATTCAGAACGAATTTACCCCTGTTGCCGAATCAAAGATCCACCAGTATGCTTTCCCTAAACTAATTGAAAATTATTTTAATACGATATTTAATGCAGACAGCTGATTTATATTTAACAGCTATTTTTATTAATCATGTTTGCAATCCATTTTTTTATATTTTTGGAACAAAATAAACATGTATGGATTTCACAATTAAGAAAGAAGGTGAGTTTCAATACTTAGAGGAGGGAGAGGGAGCTGTACTGGTTTTATTACATGGATTATTCGGGGCACTCAGCAACTGGGCTGATGTAATCAACTACTTTAAGAAAAATTATAAGGTGGTCATCCCCCTGATGCCCATTTATGATCTGCCGCTTTTATCAACAAACGTCAAAGAGCTTGCTGAATTCATACACCGGTTTATCGAATTCAAAAAATATAAAACTGTCAACCTCATCGGCAATTCTCTCGGAGGTCATGTGGCACTTGTATATATTACCAATCATCCCCACAAAATAAAAACACTGACCCTGACAGGGAGCTCGGGACTTTATGAAAATGCCATGGGCGGATCATTTCCCCGACGCGAAGACTATAACTTTATCCGCAGCAAAATAGAGCTCACTTTTTACGATCCGCGAACAGCCACAAAAGAGCTGGTTGACGAAGTGTATGAGATCATCAACAACAAAGGCAAGCTGGTGCGCATCATTTCACTTGCCAAATCAGCCATCCGCCACAACATGGCCGATGAGCTGCACAACATCCAGGCGCCTTCCTGCCTGATCTGGGGAAAAAACGATACGATCACTCCGCCCGATGTGGCTGAAGAGTTCCATAAGCTGCTGCCGAATTCCGATCTTCATTTTATCGACAAATGCGGTCACGCCCCCATGATGGAGCATCCGGAACAGTTCAACGAAATCCTCGGCAACTGGCTGAGCACCCGGCAGCTTTCCTGATCCCGGGCCGGATTATAACTCTTATTATATACGCAATTCAGCACGGCAGTGGTCATCAGGTCAGCAGTTTTTTTAACCAGCAATACTTCCTGGGACAAATGCCCGCCGGCTACCATGCCTGAATATGCATTTATCGGGCGGAGCAATGTCGGCAAGTCCTCCCTCATCAACATGCTTACCGGCATTAAAGGACTTGCCAAGACTTCCGGCACTCCGGGAAAAACACAGCTCATCAATCACTTTACCGTGAACAATCAGTGGTACCTGGTTGACCTGCCCGGTTACGGCTTCGCAAAAGTATCACAAACCCTCAGGAGCAGCTGGGAAGGCATGATCAGGAATTACCTGCAGCGCCGCAGCAACCTCGCCAATGTCTTTGCCCTGGTTGATATTCGCGTTCCTCCGATGGCCAGCGACATGGAGCTGATCAACTGGATGGGCGAAAAAAAAATTCCGTTCACCATCATTTTCACCAAGACAGACAAGCTTACCAAAAAAAAAATAAACGACCAGGTGACGGTGTATAAAAAAAAGCTGCTTGAATCATGGCATGAGCTTCCGCTGTTTATACTGACTTCTGCCGAAAATAAAACCGGAAAAGAGGAGATCCTTTCACTAATTGAAGAAACAAACCGGATCATTCCCTGAAACTACCGGGAAATCAACCCTTTTTTCATCCGATTAAATTCTACAACAGGTTGATGTTCAAACAATAGAAATAAAAAGAACATATATCAGTCCAGGTAAGGAAACTTATTCCCATATTGGGCGTTTTAAATTATAGCATGATGTGCTTTTCCAAAAGACAGGTTTGTTGTGCATTTAACCATAACCTAAATCCACATCAACATGCTTATCATTATTATTTTCTTCCTTGCGCATTGGTACCTGTCGCTGTTTTCACAAACTTTTTTTAACCACCGCTATGCATCCCACAGAGCCTTTACCATGACCAGGCCATGGGAAAGATTCTTTTTTATCTTCGGATATTTAACACAGGGATCTTCATACCTCAGTCCGCGCGCTTATGCCATTATGCACCGGATGCATCACGCTTATACTGACACGGAGAAAGACCCGCATTCACCAAAGTATTTCAGGAATGTGTTTACGATGATGAGTCATACTGCAAAAATATATGCAGATATTTACAGAAGAAGGGTTGTTCCGGAACAGCGCTTTGTAAAAAACATCCCTGAATGGAACTCCTTCGACAAATGGGCCGGTTCCATTCCTTCCAAACTTATATGGATTGCATTATACGTCAGTTTTTATTTTGTTTTTGCCACCACTCCCTGGGTTTTCCTTCTGCTCCCCATCCATGTATTGATGGGACCCGTTCATGGAGTAATCATCAACTGGTTTGCACATAAATACGGTTACATCAATTTCAAGTTGAATAACACTTCACGGAATCTTGTTCCTGTTGACCTTGTTATGCTTGGCGAGGCTTATCATAATGACCATCACCAATATCCTTCGGCGATCAATTTTGGGGTAAAGTGGTATCAGATCGACCCGGTCTATTACATCATTCTTTTGTTAAATAAAATGCACATTATCAGCCTGCCTAAGCTGGTCATGGTTGCAAAGAAAAAATGAGCGAACGGGTTTAAAAGATAACCTGTCACTTTTTCCTTCATCAGCTGTTTGTCGCTTCAGGGATCCACTTTTCCCCATTTCACTTTATCCCATACCCTGTCGTGCAGGTAAAAGGTAATCATGGAATAAACGCTGCTCAGCACAACAAATCCGAGCGCAATCCTGGTCCTGCCGGTGATGTAATAAATTACACCAAAATGCATAATGCTGATGATAACCCGGTAGGTAATGGTTTTATATACTGACCTGCTCACGGTTTCAACCGAAGGATCGTGATGGAATGGAAGTTTTCTTTTCCTTTTTAAAATTTTTTTCTCCATGGCTTAGCGCAACTTTTTAATTTTCCCTGCCTGAAAACCGGTGTTCCTTTCACCCTGTCAGGTCAATATAAAGGTACATCTATTTTTTTATAACTTCGCCTGCATGGAAAATTCCCGGCTCAAAAGGACACTTGCCATCAGCGGCATGTTGGCTGCTTTCTCATTCGGTGGTTTTACCAGGCTTTCAGGAAGTGAAAACATACGGGCCGTTCAACTGGTAACCCTGCTGGCCTGCGGCATAGCACTGGGTATTTTTATTAGCACAGCCCTTGCGCTTTTCAGGGAACGCAAAAAGTAACGATGCTCCCGGCCAATGCAACAGGATTGGCCTCCGCACGACCCTGTCCTCCTTAAAATTTAAACAGTTTTCACTATCTTCGCGCTTTATTTAAAACACCCGATGTCGACCCAGCTATCTGAACTTGAACTATTAAGAAGACAATCCCTGGATGAATTATACAAGGCAGGCATAGAACCTTACCCTGCCGAAATGTTTGCAATGAATGCCGATTCGCTCACGCTGCTCAGCACCTTTGAAAAAGATCCCGAAGCAGCATCACTGAAGGACGTTATCATTGCAGGACGAATGATGAGCATTCGCGACATGGGAAAAGCCGCCTTTGTGGTTTTACAGGATTCCGTGGGAAAAATACAGCTGTACATCAAGCGTGATGAGATCTGTCCCGGGGAAGACAAGTCATTCTACGATCATGTTTTCAAAAAGCTGCTTGACATCGGCGATATCATTGGCGTTACCGGTTACGTGTTTAAAACCAAAACCGGTGAAACATCCGTGCACGTAAAAGCGCTGAAGCTGCTGACCAAGTCGCTCAAACCGCTGCCTGTGGTAAAAGAAAAGGATGGCGAAGTTTACGATGCATTTACCGATGCAGAGCAGCGTTACCGCCAGCGATATGTTGACCTGATCGTGAACCCACATGTGCGTGAAACGTTCAGGAAGCGGACGCAGCTGACCAACTCCATGCGTAACTTCCTGAATGAGAAAGGCTACCTGGAGGTGGAAACACCGGTGCTCCAGCCCTTATACGGCGGCGCTGCGGCAAGGCCTTTCAAGACCCACCACAACACGCTCGACATGACCCTGTATCTGCGTATAGCCAATGAGTTATACCTGAAAAGGCTGATCGTCGGGGGGTTCGATGGCGTATATGAATTTTCGAAGGATTTCCGCAACGAGGGCATGAGCCGTTTCCACAACCCTGAGTTCACCCAGATGGAGCTGTATGTGGCGTACAAGGATTATGAATGGATGATGGACCTGGTGGAAGAAATGGTTGAAAAAGTAGCCATGGACCTGCACGGCACAACGGAAGTGAAATCAGGCGATCACCTCATTAATTTCAAACGTCCCTGGAAACGGTTTACCATGTACGAAGCCATAGCGCATTTCACCGGTGTTGACATCAGCGCCATGAATGAGGAGGAAATGCGCAAGGCGGCGCTCGGCATGGGCCTGAAGCCCGATGACACCATGGGCAGGGGAAAAATAATTGATGAGATCTTTGGTGAGATGTGCGAAGGGAAGCTGATCCAGCCGACGTTTATCACCGACTATCCTGTGGAAATGAGCCCGCTGGCCAAGAAGCACCGCAGCAAGCCCGGACTGGTGGAACGGTTTGAAGCCATCTGTAACGGCAAGGAGATGTGCAATGCTTTCAGCGAGCTTAACGACCCCATCGATCAGCGTGCCCGTTTCATGGAACAGCTGGAGCTGGGAAAACGCGGTGATGAAGAAGCCATGCAGCTTGACGAAGACTTCCTGCGTGCCATTGAATACGGAATGCCTCCTACTGCAGGGCTCGGCATAGGCATCGACCGGCTTACGATGATGATGACCAATTCGCCTTCCATCCAGGATGTGCTGTTCTTCCCGCAAATGCGGCCCGAATCAGCAGGCACAGGCGCCGGCAGGGACGAAGGACTGAGCAACATCCCCCAGCCATGGAATGAACTGATGGCCAAAATGGGCATTACCACCCAGGAGCAGCTCAAAAGTCTCAATCCCAACAAGCTGTTTAACGACCTTGGCGGCATGCGTAAAAAAATGAAGCTCGACGTTCCGCTCCCTGCACTGGAGGAGCTTAAGTCGTGGATATCCTGAAAAAAATGAAATCGTTTTTCCGGTATTTTCTTATTGTGGTCGGATTTTTCCTGCTGCTATTCCTGCTGGCCGGCATTGTAAAACCAACCATTGAATATGATAACGGCATTGTCGTATCAGCATCACCGGAAATATCATTCAGCACTTTCAAGGACACCAGCCTGATGAAGCTGTGGATCACCGGCCTGACCCGTTTTGAATACATGGAAGGGACCATGGATGAGCCTGGCAGCAAATGGAAGCTTCACCTGAACCAAGACGGTAACCTGTACGAAATGACAGAAACCCTTACCATATATGAAGAAAACAAGCGGTTCGCCTTTTTGCTGAACAATGAGGTGCTTGTATCTGAAGTGGATATCCGTTTCACCCCATCAAAACAGGGGACAATTATTTCAGTGCACAATAAGGTTACCGGGAATAATTTATTTTTCCGTTCCTTATTTGTACTTACCGGCTCCTACTTCAGGACTGAGAGCCAGAAAATGTATGAAAATTTAAAATTGATCATTGATAAATCGCAGGTTCCTGCCTGATAACCATAAGATGATAGCAATTGACAACACGCTGGTAAGCGAAGACCTCATCAGGAAAAAATTCGTTTGTGACCTGAACAAATGCAAAGGCGCCTGCTGTGTTCAGGGCGATGCCGGAGCCCCCGTTGCTCCTGAAGAATTTGCAGCGCTGGAAAGGAACTATGAGGGATTCAAACCTTATATGACTGAAAAGGGCATCAAGGCCGTGGAGAAATACGGGCTCTATGTGACTGATAAGGATGGTGATGTTGTTACCCCGCTGGTAGGCGGTAACAAGGAATGCGCTTACACCATCTATGAAAATGGCATTGCATCCTGCGGCATTGAAAAAGCATATGCTGACGGAAAATCGGATTTCCGGAAACCCATTTCCTGCCATCTCTATCCGGTCAGGATCACTTATTACAAAGATTATGACGCCGTGAATTATCATGACTGGGAAATCTGCGATCCGGCATGCAAATTGGGCAGATCGCTGAAAGTCCCTGTTTTCCGCTTTTTAAAGGATGCTTTGATCCGCAAGTATGGTGTTCACTGGTATGAAAAACTGGAAGTGGCAGCAGCAGGGCTTTCCAAATAGGTAAGCATCCTTTTTTCCTATCTCTACTTAATCCAAAAATCAGAAAATCAAAATTTTATTTTCATCTATTTTTCAACCTGCATTTTGTTGAAAAGTAGAAACTGATGTTTATAAAAAGCAATAGTTTTCTTCGCATTTTTAATTCAGTTTTGCATGCAGATCAACAACAATATTTTCAAAGATTGATGGTGTTGATTTTCAATCAAAATAGATAAAGTTATAATTAAATAAAAGGGGCTTAACAGCCCCCGGGGGACTGACCCCTCATATAGAACCAACCCCAAAAAAAATTAACCTGCAAATGGAAATCCTTTTAAAAGAAAACAAAGAGCGGTTTGTGCTCTTTCCCATCAAATACCATAAGATATGGGAAATGTATAAAAAGTCTGAACAGAGCTTCTGGACGGCTGAAGAAATTGACCTTTCGGCTGATCAGAAAGACTGGGACCGGATGAAAGAAGATGAGCGCTATTTCATCAAGCATGTGCTTGCTTTTTTTGCTGCCAGCGATGGCATCGTGAATGAAAACCTGGCTGTAAATTTCATGAATGAAGTGCAGCTGCCGGAAGCAAGGTGCTTTTATGGTTTCCAGATCATGATCGAGAACATCCATTCTGAAATGTACTCCTTATTAATAGACACCTATATAAAGGACACTACGGAAAAGAACAGGCTGTTCAATGCCATTGAAACCGTTCCCTGCGTGAAGCGCAAAGCCGAGTGGGCGCTGCGCTGGATTGACAACGGAAGCTTTGCTGAAAGGCTCATTGCCTTTGCAGCGGTGGAAGGAATCTTTTTCTCAGGCAGCTTCTGCTCCATTTTCTGGCTGAAAAAACGTGGCCTCATGCCTGGGCTCAGCACCTCCAATGAATTTATTTCGCGCGATGAAGGCATGCATTGCGACTTCGCCTGCCTTTTATACAGCATGCTCGAAGAAAAGCTCACCGAAGAACAGGTGCATGCAGTCATCAGGGATGCCGTAACCATTGAACATGAATTTGTTTGCGATGCATTACCGGTATCGCTCATCGGCATGAACAGCAAGCTCATGTGCCAGTACATTGAATTTGTTGCCGACAGGCTGCTGGCATCGCTTGGCTACAATAAAATATATAATTCCCAGAATCCGTTTGATTTCATGGAAATGATTTCGCTGCAGGGAAAAACCAATTTCTTCGAAAAGCGTGTATCTGAATACAAGAAAGCAGGCGTGAACAATAATAAAGAAGAACAGACCATTAAGTTCGACGAAGACTTTTAACCTGCTGCATAAAAATCACCCATTTCATTCATTTAACAACTCCGGATCACAACCCCGAATTATAATTACTAACCTCAAACAAAATTTTCCACCATGTACGTAATTAAAAGAGATGGCAAGAAAGAGTCTGTCAAATTTGACAAGATTACCGCCCGCATCCAGAAATTATCCTATGGCCTTTCGCCCGACCACGTTCAGTCTGTTTTAGTTGCCCAAAAAGTGATTGAAGGCGTTTTCGACGGCGTTACTACCAGTCAGCTCGATAACCTCGCAGCTGAAACCGCTGCATCACTTACCACGCGCCATCCCGATTATGCCCTGCTTGCTTCACGCATTGCAATCAGCAACCTCCATAAAAATACCAAGAAGTCGTTCAGCGAAACCATGCGCGACCTCTATGAATACGTTGACCCGAAAACCGGAAAGAATGCAGCCTTGCTTGCCGAAGACGTATACAAGATCATCTCCGACAATGCCGATCTGCTCGACTCCACCATTATCTATGACAGGGATTTCGGTTATGACTATTTCGGATTCAAGACCCTTGAAAAATCGTATCTGCTCAAGCTGAACGGCCAGGTGGTGGAACGTCCGCAGCACATGATCATGCGCGTGGCAGTTGGCATTCATAAGGAAGATATTGACAGCGCCATTGAAACATATAACCTCATGAGCGAACGCTGGTTCACCCATGCAACACCCACCCTGTTCAATGCAGGCACGCCCAAACCGCAGCTTTCATCTTGCTTCCTGCTGACGATGAAAAAAGACAGCATCGACGGCATATACGATACCCTGAAACAATGTGCAAGGATCTCCCAATCTGCCGGAGGCATCGGCTTAAGCATCCATAACATCCGTGCAACGGGATCCTATATACGCGGAACCAACGGAACCTCCAATGGCATTGTGCCCATGCTGCGCGTATTTAACGATACGGCGCGTTATGTGGACCAGGGCGGAGGAAAACGCAAAGGCTCATTCGCCGTTTATATTGAACCATGGCATGCCGACATCTTCGAATTCCTGGAACTGAAAAAGAACCATGGCAAGGAAGAATTGCGCGCCCGTGACCTGTTCTATGCCCTCTGGATACCGGACCTGTTCATGAAACGGGTGAAGGAAGAAGGCGACTGGAGCCTGTTCTGCCCCAATGAAGCACCCGGACTGGCTGATTGCTACGGATCGGAGTTTGAACTGCTATATGAAAAATATGAAAAGGAAAACCGCCAGCGCAAAACCATTCCTGCCCGCGAGCTCTGGTATGCCATCCTCGAATCACAGATAGAAACCGGAACGCCTTACATGCTTTATAAAGATGCATGTAATGAAAAATCCAATCAGAAAAACCTGGGAACGATCAAGAGCTCCAACCTGTGTACGGAAATCGTTGAATATACCGCTGCCGATGAGGTAGCTGTCTGTAACCTGGCGTCCATTGCTTTGCCACGTTTTGTGATCAACGGCAAATTTGATCACCAGCGACTGTTCGAGATCACCTATGTGGTGACTAAAAATCTGAACAAGATCATCGACATCAATTATTATCCCATTGAAGAAGCACGCAACTCCAATATGCGTCACCGCCCCATTGGTATTGGCGTGCAGGGTCTTGCAGATGCCTTCAGCCTGCTGCGGTACCCGTTTGAATCGGAAGAAGCACGCATGCTGAACAAGGAGATCCATGAAACCATTTATTATGCTGCCCTCACCGCCAGTAAAGACCTGGCAAAAGTGAACGGACCGTATTCATCTTATGAAGGCTCTCCTGTTTCAAAAGGCATCCTGCAGTTCGACATGTGGAACGTGAAGACCACTGATCGCTGGGAATGGGATGTGCTGCGCGGCGAAATCAAAAAGTTCGGCGTATACAATTCATTGCTCATCGCACCCATGCCAACTGCCTCCACTTCACAGATCCTGGGCAACAATGAATGTTTCGAACCATACACTTCCAACATTTACACCAGGCGCGTATTATCGGGAGAATTTATTGTTGTAAACAAACACCTGCTGATGGACCTGGTAAGACTGGGAATCTGGAACAACGACCTGAAGAACAAGATCGTGGCCGCCAAAGGCTCGGTGCAGAACATTCCTGAAGTACCACAGGACATCAAAGAACTTTATAAGACCGTCTGGGAAATCAAGCAGCGTGCACTCATCGACATGGCTGCCGACCGTGGTGCGTTTATATGCCAGAGCCAGTCGCTGAACCTGTTTATCAAAGATCCCAATTTCGCCAAGCTGACGTCCATGCATTTTTATGCCTGGGAAAAAGGATTGAAGACCGGCATGTATTACCTCAGGAGCACCTCAGCTGCTGATGCCATCCAGTTCACCGTTGATAAAAAATATGCTGATGAGATTATCGCCAACGCTGAAGCCATGACACATGCCACCAGCGGAGTATATATTCAGACACAGCCCACAGCCACCATTTCCAAAGCGGAAGCGATGAGCGAGCTGGTTTGCAGCCTCGATAATCCGGAAGCGTGCGAAGCGTGCGGAAGCTGAGAAAATTAAACCATTCAACATTGAACAAAAAGCGTTTGCAGATTGCTGCAGACGCTTTTTTATTGGCGATAAAATACGCTGCCTGTAAAAAATATTTCAGCATCTTGCCAAATTAACCGAAATCCTGTACGTTTGAACTCCAAAATTTCACACCCAAATGAACTTCCCTGAAAATTTAAAATACACCAAAGACCATGAATGGGTTCGCGTGGAAGGCGACCATGCCGTCATCGGCATCACTGACTTTGCGCAGAGCGAGCTTGGCGATATTGTTTATGTGGAAATCGAAACGGTGGGCGACACCCTGGAAAAGGAAGCTATCTTCGGAACGGTGGAAGCAGTGAAAACGGTTTCGGACCTTTTTATGCCTGTGAGCGGAGAAGTAATGGAGGTGAACGAAAAGCTGGAACAACAGCCCGAGCTGGTAAACAAGGACCCGTACGGCGAAGGCTGGATGGTGAAAATAAAACTGAGCAATGCCGGTGAGCTCAGCGAGCTTTTGTCTGCAGCAGATTATTCGGCAACCGTTGGTGCCTGATCAGAAAATATAGCACAGCATGTTTTTCAGATACTGCTGGAAAGCCCTCGTATGGGCCCTGTTCATATTAATTATCTGCATCCTGCCTGGCAGGGAGATCCCCGAAGTTAAAATTCACAACCTGGATAAGGTTATCCATTTTTTCCTGTATATCATCCTGGGCTGGCTGCTCATTGCCGGTTTCGTAAAGCAAACCTCCATACCCTCCTTCCGCTGCTTTGCCTGCACCTGGTCGTTTATCCTTTGCACCACGTATGGCGGTACGCTGGAGCTTGTGCAGCATTTTTTTATTCCTGACCGTACAGGCGACTGGGTTGATTTTTTCACCAACGCATGCAGCTCCCTGATCACTTCCGGAATCTGTATGGTGAAATATAAATCACTCTGACAGATGAAAATGTTTATTTTTGTCATTGCGAGTGATGAGTGATGAGTGATGAGTGATGAGTGATGGGTGATGAGTGATGAGTGATGAGTGATGAGTGATGAGTGATGAGTGATGGGTGATGAGTGATGAGTGATGGGTGATGGGTGATGAGTGATGAGTGATGAGTGATGAGTGATGGGTGATGAGTGATGAGTAATGAGTTGTAAATTATGAGTATTGAACTAGAAACTAGGAACTAGAAACTAGGAACTAGGAACTAGAAACTAGAAACTAGGAACTAGAAACTAGGAACTAGAAACCAGGAACCAGAATCTTTGACCTTATCTGAATGGAATTACGCATCCGAACCATGGCCGATTTTGCAGCTGCAGGTGAAACACCTGAGATCCTGTTCTGGGTAGGATGTGCAGGCAGCTTTGACCAGCGCGCCCAGAAAATCACACGCGCAATAGCTAAAATACTGCAGCATGTCGGAATTAAATTCGCCGTGCTGGGCACTGAAGAAAGCTGCACGGGCGATCCTGCAAAACGTGCTGGAAATGAGTTCCTGTTCCAGATGCAGGCCATGACGAACATTGGCGTTTTGAATGGATACGGCGTAAAAAAAATTGTGACCGGCTGTCCGCATTGCTTCAACACCATTAAACAGGAATATCCGCAACTGGGCGGAAATTATGAAGTAATGCATCATACCATGCTCCTGCAGCAGCTCATACAGGAAGGCAGGCTGAAAGTGGAAGGCGGTCCGTTCAAAGGAAAAAAAATAACATTCCATGATCCCTGTTACCTCGGCCGTGGAAATGACGTATACGAAGCACCGCGCGATGTGATCAGCAGGCTTGATGTGGAATTGAGTGAGATGAAGCGCAGCAGGGCCAACGGGCTGTGCTGCGGAGCCGGCGGCGGACAGATGTTTAAAGAGCCTGAGCCCGGCAAAAAAGACATTAACATCGAACGGACGGAAGAAGCGCTTGCAATGAATCCTGCTGCCATTGCCGTTGGCTGCCCATTCTGCATGACCATGATGACTGACGGCGTAAAAAACTTTAACCGCGAAGCCGATGTTAAGGTGATGGATGTGGCCGAGCTCATCGCACAGGCCAATGACCTTTAATTCAAAAACATGTTTGTTCCTTTCAATGAAATAAATTCCGGTTCACGGATCTGGATTTACCAGTCGAGCCGTCCGCTTGACAGTGCAGAAGAATCAAAAATAAAAGAAGCGGGCCGCCAGTTTGCAACAAGCTGGACCGCTCATAAGCAAAACCTGCTTGCCTCCTTTGACATACTGAATCATATTTTCCTGGTCGTTGCAGTGGATGGTTCCGTTAACGATGCAAGCGGTTGTTCAATTGATAAAGCATTTTCGTTTATCATGCAGCTTGAAAAAGAATTCGGCATTTCATTGCTGAACAGGCGCGCACTGGCGTATGAGCAGAACGGCAGCATCATCCTGTCGAACCTGGACGAATTTGAAAAGCTTTATAAGGAAGGCAAAATTTCAGACCAATGCATCATTTACAACAACCTGGTGAGCACCAGGGAACAGCTTGGCAGCAAATGGCGCATTCCCCTGCATGAAAGCTGGCTGATGCAATTAATGTGATTTGCCAGGCTCATTCAGTGGCTTACCCTTGCGCAACCTGATGTTGAGCAGTTCAACCAGCAGTGAAAATCCCATCGCCACATAGACGTAGGTCTTATCAATGTGGATATGAAGGCCTTCGAAAACCAGCAGTGCTCCGATAGCTACCAGGAAAACCAGGGCCAGCATTTTGATCGTCGGGAACTTTTCAATGAAGCCGCTCACATAAGGGGCAAACAGCACCATCACTATCATGGCTACCACTACGGCAAGCACCATGATGACCAGCTCGTTTGACAGTCCAACGGCTGTGAGGATGGAATCAAATGAAAACACAATGTCAATCAGGGTGATCTGAAAAATTGCCTGGGCCATGGTCATCTGCCTTGACCTGGGGCCTTCCTGGTGATCTGAAATTTTTATTTTATGATAGATTTCATTGAGCGTTTTAATGATCAGGAAGACTCCGCCGGCAAACAGGATGAGATCGCGCCCGCTGACATCAAATTCACCAATGGTGAACAGGGCCTTGGTCCACCGGGCAATCGACGAAATTGTAAACAGCAGGATGATCCGGGCAACAAGCGCCAGTAACAAACCGATGAGCCGTGCTTTACGCTGGTCCTTCTTGGGGAGGAATCCGGTAAGTATGGCGATAAAAATAATGTTGTCGATACCGAGCACTATTTCCAGCATGATAAGCGTGAACAGGCTGATCATGCCTTCCGCACTTATCAACGGGAGAAAAAAATCATTCATCCTTTCTTTTTTTGGGAAGCAAACGTACAGTATTCTTAAAAGATCACCAAAAAGAATCAGCAGTAACCTGTCAAAACAGCCATTACCGTTAATATTACCTGGTCAGGACGATCTTGGCCGTACCGGAAAAGTTTGTATTATCTTTTTCCGCTTTGAGCAGATACACGCCATTTGTCAGGCCCGCAAGGGAAATTCTCACCGGCTGGCCGCCTTCAGGAATTGCCTGGTGCTTCACTTCTTTTACAAGCCTGCCGTATAAATCATATATCTTAAATGTTAGTTCCCCGGGACCTTTGAAGCGGCAGGAAACTTCAACGAAATCATTTGCAGGCACAGGAAATATCTTTTCAATTCCTTCAACGGGCTCACTGATGCCGATTGGACCGGGGCATATTCTGTCGATAAAACCTGCCGGGCCGCCATGCAGCACATAAATGCAGCCGTCGGCTCCTTTCAGCAGCGTGGTAATATAATTGGCGAACCCTGTACCGTAATTGAAAGCAATGGACGATGCAATAACGGTATCGTAATATGGAGCATTTCCCAGCGTAAGATCATATATGTAACCGTTAGCAAAAATCGCCACAAGTAAATGATTGTCGAATTGCGGAAATGTCGTATCGCTGTAAAATAAAATACCTGTGGGCGCAATTGTCGGTGTCCAGGTATAGATGGGATCTGCAAAGGCAGGATTAAAATTATAGCCCGTATGAATGGGCCATGCGTAATTGCTGCCTTTATGGATGATGTTGATCTCATCGTCCCATGCAGGACCGTTTTCAGTTGCGTACAAGGTATCATTCAGCGGGCTGAATGTGAAATCAAAGCTGTTGCGCAGTCCATAAGCCCAGATCCTGTCATCATTTCCAGTAGAAGGATTTCCGTCATCATAAAATGGATTGCCTGCCGGTATGGTGCCATCGGAATTGATCCTTAAAATTTTCCCGAATGGATTGGTGAGCATCTGCGCATTGGCCTGCACAGTATTCTCACCGATGGTAACATACAGCTCGGTATTGCTGCTGTTGGAAAAATGTATGTTTCCTCCAACATGATTGGGATTGGCCTGGGCAACATCCAAAATAAGCAAAGGATTTATTGCCGTATTATTTTGCTCTTCAAAACGCAAAACACGCACACGGGGCCCTGGTGCTGCAGCTGCTGAATCATAATGGGTATAATAAACATAGAAGAAATGATTGGATGAAAAATCAGGATCAAGGCATATTCCCAGCAATCCGCATTCGCCGTAATTCCAGGTTGAATCGCTCAGATCGTACATGGTACTGATCAGCGTACCGCTCTGGTTGTAAGATTGTATCAGGCCGCTTTTCAGGTTGACAAAAAAACGTCCGTCGGGTGTGAGCGCAAAGGCAACAGGCGTGTTCAAGCCAGGGACCATTACCGTGGTTGTATATTGGGCAGCTGCCTGCAGGGATATGCAGACAAGCAAGAGGATGATTGTTCTTTTCATATAAAAAAACCGGCGATCATAACATTAAACTTTTATGCCCCGTAAGGCTCTGTGAAACGAAATCCCGTGTAAATTATTAAATTTGCCGGCTCAAATTCTTTGAAAGGTATAAACTTTTGAATAAAAAATTCAGTTTATTAATTCCCGATTGACTTATGTACAGCAAGAATATTTTAGACACCATTGGCCATACGCCGCTGGTAAAGCTTAACCGTGTAACAGCTGATGTTAAAGCCACCGTACTTGCCAAGGTGGAAACTTTCAACCCGGGCAACTCCATGAAAGACCGCATGGCGCTTAAAATGGTGGAGGATGCCGAAAAGGCGGGCGTTTTAAAGCCGGGAGGCACCATCATTGAAGGTACCAGCGGCAACACCGGCATGGGGCTGGCGATTGCGGCCATTGTAAAAGGGTATAAATGTATTTTCACCACCACCGACAAGCAGTCGAAAGAGAAAATAGATGCATTAAAAGCCTATGGCGCTGAGGTTATTGTCTGTCCCACGAATGTGGAACCCGAAGATCCCCGGTCTTATTATTCAGTGGCTGCAAGGCTCAACCGCGAAACTCCCAATTCATTTTATCCCAACCAGTATGACAACCCTTCCAACGCCCAGGCCAATTATGAACAAACCGGACCGGAGCTTTGGGAACAGACTGAAGGTAAGATCACGCACCTGGTAGTGGGTGTTGGAACCGGCGGCACCATTTGCGGTACGGCTAAGTTTCTGAAAGAAAAAAACCCGGCCATCAGGATCTGGGGTATTGATACCTACGGATCTGTCTTTAAAAAATATAAAGAGACGGGGATTTTTGACAAGAATGAAATTTATCCCTATGTGACGGAAGGGATCGGAGAAGATTTCCTTCCGAAGAATGTGGATTTCAGCCTGATTGATCATTTTGAAAAAGTAACTGACCGTGATGCTGCACTCATGACGCGCGAAATCGTACGCAAGGAGGGCATCTGGGTGGGAAACTCCGCCGGATCGGCGCTTGCCGGACTGCTGCAGCTGAAAGACAAACTGAAAGAAACCGATGTGGTGGTTGTCATTTTTCACGATCATGGCACTCGTTACCTGGCAAAGATCTTCAACGATGAATGGATGCGTAAAATGGGCTATCTCGATAAGAAAGGAATGACAGCCCTGGACCTTGTTTCATCCAGGAAAAATATCGAGCTTGTTACCATTGAAAAATCCGATACGATTGGAAATGCGCTCAGGCTGATCAATGACCTGAATTTTTCCCAGATACCCGTTACCAGCGGCGACCGTATTGTAGGCTCGATCTATGAGAACCTGGTGCTGAACAAAATTATGGAAAACCCAGAATCAAAAAGTCAGCCCGTGGAAAGCATTATGCAGGAGGCTTTGCCTTTTGCCGACATCACCACGCCGATCGAATCGCTGTCGCGCATGATTACGCCGGAAAACGGTGCAGTGCTGGTGAAGGACTTCAAAGCCAACAGGAATTATATCATCACGCGGTTCGATATTGCCGAAGCCCTTGCGCGGTAAGGTTTAAAAAAACGGAAAGCTTGCTATTCACCGATCAGCTGAACAGGAAGATTGACCTGCATGGTCAGCCCCGGAAAATTGTTTCGTTGGTCCCTTCACAAACTGAATACCTGTTCGACCTCGGCCTGGAGGAGCAAATTGCAGGCATCACTAAATTCTGCATTCATCCCGACAGGATTTTCCGCTCCAAAATGCGCATTGGCGGAACCAAAAACGTTGATTTTGAAAAAATAAAAGCCATCAATCCGGACCTGATCATTGGAAACAAGGAGGAAAATGAGCAGCATCAGATGAAGGCGCTGATGGAGCTTTACCCGGTCTGGATGAGTGACATAAAAAACCTTGCTGATGCCTGCGACATGATGCAAAGGCTTGGAACCCTCACGGGTAAAGAAGATACCGCTGCAGCAATCATTCAAACCGTTACAGATGCTTTTCGGCGTTATTTTCCTGCAGAAAAAAAAAGCATGAAAAAACCAGCGGCATACCTGATTTGGAACAACCCCCTGATGAGCGTCAACGGCGATACTTTTATTCACAGCATGATGGAAACTGCAGGGTTCGGCAATATTTTCGGCAATGAAACCTCGCGCTACCCTGTTGTAACGCATGAAGCAATGAAAGAAAGAAATCCTGAGCTTATTTTTTTATCGTCCGAACCTTATCCATTCAGGGAAACACACAGGGAACAGCTTGCAGCGGAATTTCCAGCCTCCCGTGTGATGCTTGTTGACGGAGAGCTGTTCAGCTGGTATGGTTCACGGCTCAAATATGCACCGGCATATCTTTCAGGGCTTGCCGCAGAATGACTGAATTTGCCTGTTATTCGGCATATGTACCAGGGCCTTAAGCCTGATTGATTAATTTTGATAATTTTGCGCACCAACAAACGTTTCGCCCCGACAGCGTGTTACGAAAAGCGTAAACGTCACCATTTTATATGCTCCGGTCTGCCATAAAAGCCTGCCTTGTTTTATTATTACTTCCTTCCTTTTTACATGCTCAGAAAGTAGGACTTGTATTAAGCGGAGGAGGAGTCCGGGGTCTGGCTCATATTGGCGTTATCAAAGCCCTTGAAGAAAATAATATACCCATTGATTACATCACTGGCACTTCGGCAGGCGCGCTGATCGGTTGCCTTTATGCTGCAGGAATGACACCTGCCCAGATGGAGAAGATGGTGCTCAACAGTCATTTTGGCGAATGGGCCTCGGGAAAAAGAGATGAGGATTTTGATTATTATTTTGTAAAGCTTGAAAGTGACGCTTCCTGGGTGCGTTTCAAACTTTCGCTTGATTCCCTGTTCCAGCTCACCTTCATCAACAGCATTATCAATTCTTCCGATATTGATTTTCATTTGATGGAGCAGATGTCGGCTCCCATTGCCAAAGCGAACTATGATTTCAACAACCTGCTGGTACCTTTTCGCTGTGTTTCGGCCGACATTGTTGCCAAAGAGGCTGTTGTGCTCAGTAAGGGCGACCTGGCTCAGGCAGTGAGGGCTTCCATGGCTTTCCCGGTTTATTTTACACCGGTCATCACGGATGGCAAAATTATGTACGACGGGGGCATTTATAATAACTTTCCTGTTGATGTGATGCAAAAGGATTTTAATCCCGATGTCATTATTGGCGTAAATGCCGGAGGCTATATGGAAATACCGGCCGAGAACAACCTGCTGAACCAGTTCAAGACCATGCTGGTTCAAACCACGCATTATTCGGTAAACAGGGACAGCGATATTTTGCTTGAACCCAATGTGATCAGGTATAATGTTTTTGATTTCAAATATGCAAAGCATGCCATCGATTCAGGCTATAAGACAACCATTCAGAATATTGAAAAAATAAAACGCGACATCACACGGAGGACCACGCAGGAACAGATGCGCCTGAAGCGTGAACATTTTTTAAGCGGCATGCATGGACTGATGATCGACAGGATCAAGGTAAAAGGGGTGAATGAAAGGCAGGCCGAATACATCCGCAAAAGATTAAAGCCCAATCCCAATACGATCATTGATATCAACCAGCTGCGAAGAGCTTACTTCAAGCTTATCGCAGATGATAACATCCGTTACATTTTCCCTACCATGGTTTACAATCCAGAGTCGGGGTATTATGATCTGTTCCTCGAAATTAAAAGAGAAAACGATCTGCGGATTGATTTCGGCGGCAACTTTTCGTCGCGACCGATCAGCGTGGCTTATTTAGGATTGCAATACAACGTATGGCGGATCAATTCGCTGAAGGTGTATATGAATACTTATTTCGGCAAGCTGTATACGTCGGGCCAGGCGAAGATCAGGTATGATCTGCCCGGAAGGTTTCCCTGTTACATCTCACCCGGCGTCACATTCAATAACCTGGATTATTACAGAAGCAGCAATGCCTTTATTGCCGATCTTAAGCCAAGCTACCTGGTTAAATACGACAGAAGCTATTCTTTGAATGTCGGCATCCCGGCGAAGAATAAAGGAAAAGTGGAGGCAATGGCAGAATGGTTCCGCAATTCTTACAAATATTACCAGACCCGGTATTTTCTGGAAAGCGATACGGCAGACAAGACGCGTTTTGACGGCCTCAGCTATGGGCTTAATTTTGAAAGAAGTACTCTGAACCGGAAAATGTATGCCGACCAGGGAACTTACTTCAGCATCCGGACACGCTATGTGAATGGAACTGAAACGACCACCCCGGGCTCAAAATCAATTGAGCGCGATACCGTAAAAGTTGGTAAGGACTGGGCGCAGCTCAGGATGATCTGGGATAATTATTTTGATCATATCGGCCGTTTACGCTTTGGATTTTATTGTGACCTGATGTTTTCCAATCAGCCTTTCTTCGCCAACTATACTGCCAGCATCCTGGCAGCGCCTGCATTCCAGCCCCTGCCTGAAACCAAAACACTGTTCCTTGAAAAATTCAGTGCACATAATTTCATTGGTGGCGGCCTTAAAAATGTTTTCAGCTTTACCAAAAACTTCGATGCCCGCCTGGAAGGTTATATTTTCCAGCCATTTCAGTCGATCGTAGAGGACCCTGTTACCCTGGAAACAAAATATGGCGAAGCATTTGCCAACCGGTATTTTCTGGGAACCTTCGGGCTGGTCTATCACAGCCCCGTCGGCCCTTTAAGCATCAGCGTGAATTATTACGACAAGAATGACAAGCCCTGGACCTTTTTATTCCACTTCGGCTACATCATTTTTAACCGCCATGCGCTTGAATAAAAAGCGATAAAGCAACATGCTAAATTTTTATAAGTTGTGAAAAAAGACCTGTAACCTGAATGAAAGCAGGGAGTTTCAAACGACAGCCTTCCTGATCTTCAGTAATTTTTCAAGAAGCTCTTCCAGGAGATCCAGCTGCAGCATATTGGCTCCATCTGATTTGGCCTGTGAAGGGTTGGGATGTGTTTCAATAAAAATGCCATCGGCGCCTGTGGCAATGGCTGCCTTTGCAATGGTGGTAATCAATCCCGGTTTTCCGCCGGTAACTCCGTCGGGCTGATTGGGCTGCTGAAGCGAATGGGTGATATCCATGACGACGGGAACACCAAAGCTTTTCATAACGGGAATCCCGCGAAAATCAACCACCAGGTCCTGATAACCCAGCATGGTGCCGCGTTCAGTCAGAATCACAGCAGGGTTCCCTGCATCTTTCACTTTGTTCACGGCAAACTTCATGGCTTCAGGCGACAGGAACTGACCCTTTTTTACATTCACTGTTTTTCCTGTTTTCGCGGCTGCAACCAGCAGATCGGTTTGCCGGCAGAGGAATGCAGGTATCTGCAGAACGTCAACATATTTTGCTGCCAGTGCGGCTTCATCACTTTCGTGGATGTCTGTCACCAGCGGCAGCTCCAGGTCTGTTCCTACTTTTTTTAAGATCTCCAGTGCTTTCTCATCACCAATGCCTGTAAATGAATCCAGCCTGGTCCTGTTTGCTTTGCGGTAAGATGCTTTGAAAATATAAGGAATTTTCAGCCTGTCCGTAATCTCGCGGATGCGGCCTGCAATTTCGAAACAAATGGCTTCCCCTTCCACCACACACGGCCCGGCCATCAGAAAAAAATTATTTTCTGCTGTGTGTTTTAGTTTGGGAATGTGATCTGAAAGTGATTTCATATGCTGAAATAAAGCGTACAAAGTTAACAATTCCGGTCAAACCTGAATTCAGTCCACATGCAAAACAAGTCCTTTCAGGTATTCACCTTCAGGATGGAAAATGCTCACGGGATGATCGGCTGGCTGGCTGAGCCTGTGCAGGATGCGTACATGCCGTTTCGCCTGGGCAGCGGCCATGAAAATGATTTTTGAAAACAGCATTTTATCCACCACCTGGGAGCATGAAAAAGTAAAGATGATCCCGCCCTTGCCGATCCGCCGGATGGCTTCATAATTCAAATTCCTGTAGCCGATGGTGGCTTTGCCAACGCTGCTCAGGTGCTTGGCAAATGCAGGCGGATCCAGCACCATCACTTCATAGGTTTCAGGAGCATCTTTTAAAAAATCAAAGACATTGGCGGTAAAACAACGATGATGCTGTTCCTTTCCGTTGATGCGTATATTTTCGGCCGTAGCCTCCATGGCACGCTGCGAGCTGTCGACCGAATCCACCATCGCTGCATGCTTCATCGCATACACCGAAAAACCACCGGTATAACAAAAGGTGTTGAGCACTTTTTTACCTTCCGAATATTGCATCAGCAGGTTCCTGTTGTCGCGCTGGTCAATAAAAAAACCCGTCTTCTGCCCGTGCTCCCAGTCGACCTCGAAATGGAAACCGTTTTCAGTGACACGGCCGTTCTCCTTTTTTCCGAAGAGGTATCCGTTTTCCACGGCAGCCTGCCCCGCTTTGGAGAGTGATTCTCCGCTTTTATCATAAATCGCTTTTAACTGATTCCCATATACGAATTTAAGTGCTCCGGCAATCTCCGTTCCTGCCTCATGCATGCCAATGGTATGCGCCTGGAGCACGGCTGTTTCGTTGTAGATATCGATGATCAGTCCGGGAAGCCCGTCTCCCTCACCATGGCAGAGCCTGTAAACATTCGTACCGGGGTTCGCCATAAAGCCCAGCTGCTTTCTCAGGCTGTAAGCGGAAGCGATCTTTTCGTTCCAGAAGCTGCCGTCGATTGCACGCTGTTCAAAACATATAACCCTTACCGTTATACTGCCATGATGGAAATGCCCGGTGCACAGGTACCGCCTGTCGGCCGAAAACACCTCCACAATGCATCCTTCCCTGCAGCCTTCATCCTGGCGCTGGATGGCACCGGAAAAAATCCATGGATGAAAATTGAGCAAAGACCTTTCCTTGCCTTTCTTCAGAATTATTGACGGATACAAATGCAGCTGTTTTAAGTTTTCAGAAAATACAACGCAAACGGCTGCAAGCTGTTGAAAATGTTCAGCTGCAGATCATTTGTCAGTAAGAACAAAATCATGTAGGTTTGCATTTCAGGATCCGGTTACCATTTTCAAAAGTAATAAAATATGCCGCTTTGTATGATGAATGTCCGAAATTTCACCGGCTTTTTATTTTTTATTCTTCTTATCCCTGCGGGGATTCATCAATCCTGTTCCCAGGGAAATAAAGTCATCTACGATACAAAGATCCAGACCGGAGCATCACAGACAAAGCTCTACCTTCCACTGATCAGGGGAAAGCGCGTGGCCCTGGTCTGTAACCAGACCTCGCTGATCAGGAAAACACACCTTGTTGATTCGCTCAGATCATTAAAGATCAACATCAGGAAAGTTTTTGCGCCCGAGCATGGATTCCGGGGTGAGGCCGGCGCAGGTGAGCACATCGGAAATGCCATTGATCTGAAAACCAGGATCCCGGTAGTATCTCTTTACGGTAACAAGCTGAAACCCGCGCAGGAGGACCTGGCTGACGTGGATGTGGTGGTGTTTGACATACAGGATGTGGGCGTGCGGTTCTATACTTATATCGCCACGCTTCAGTATGTGATGGAAGCATGCGCTGAAAAGAACATCCCCTGCATTGTGCTTGACAGACCAAACCCGAATGGCTTTTATGTGGACGGGCCGGTTCTTGAAAAACCATTTGCTTCATTCATCGGGCTCAACCCCATTCCCATCGTATATGGCTTAACGATAGGAGAATATGCAGGCATGCTCAATGGTGAAAAATGGCTTGCCGGCCAGGTGACGTGCAGCCTGAAAGTCATACCGCTGAAAGGATATGACCATACCAAATTCTACAAGCTGCCGGTCAGGCCTTCTCCAAACCTCCCTGATATGGCTGCAATTTACCTTTATCCTTCGCTTTGTCTTTTTGAAGGCACAGCCGTAAGCGTCGGGCGGGGAACCGACTTTCCATTTCAGCTGGTTGGATATCCGGGCTTCAGGGAAGGAACGGTTTCCTTTACGCCCAAAAGTATTCCCGGCAAGGTAAAAAACCCGCCCTATGAAGGAGTGGAATGCCAGGGGATCAACCTGAAGGAATTTGGTGAAATGTTCATCAGGGATTACAGGGGTATTTATATGTTCTGGCTGAGCTCTTTTTATGAATCCTATCCTGAAAAAGAAAAATTCTTTACCGACTTCTTTAAGAAGCTGGCAGGGACAGATACACTCAGCAGGCAGATTGCCTCCGGAATGAGCGAGGAAGCCATCAGGCATTCGTGGAAACCCGGTCTGGACGCTTACAAAGCTATCCGGAAAAAATACCTGCTTTACAAGGATTTTTGAATGCCGCCACTTTTTCATGGCCTGCTGACGGTATTAAACAGGTCGGGTTAAAAAAAATTTTTGTGTTTTCCTTTTTTCTGTTACCTTTATGCAAACCCTGCATGATGAAAAAGTACCTCTCCCTGCTTTTTTTATCTATTGTATTTTATTTCAACGTACCGTCATTGCTAGCCTCCGCAACAGCCCGGGGTTCTGCGGTTGCGTCTGAAGGGAGCTCTGTTACGTATAGCCTTTCCGATTTCAGTATTTCTGGCATGTTGAAGCCCCTGGGCGACAGCGATTCGGCCACTGACTACACTGATATTGCCGTCCATGCCGGGCTCAGCCATCCCAAGATCGGCTTCAGTCATGTAGGCGGTGTGATGCTGGAGAATAAAAGTTATAATGATGCTTACTTTGTTACCCTGACCATTAAATATGATACCACTGCTGCGCTGGTTTCGTCAAGCATGGTACCTGTGAGCGGTGTTCCCGGAGTGATGGTCTTTTATTTCGACACCCTGCATGCTTATGAGCAGGTATTCATATCCATGGATTTTACCGTTCCGGCCGATCCGGCGCTGATGGGTCATGACCTGTGGCTGATGGCCGGAGCTACTGTATTTCCACAGGATTACAACCTGGCAAACAATGTGGATAATACCTCCCAGGAAATAACCGGGTCATTTGATCCCAATGCCAAATCGGTGATTCCGGAGGGATTTGGATTTCCCCATTATGTTCCCATTACCCAGGAAGAATTCAGGTTCACCATTGAATTTCAAAACACAGGAACAGATACTGCCATTAATATCCTGATTCTTGATACGCTTTCCTCTTATTTCGATCCTGTAACCATTCAGCCTGGTGCCTCCAGCCATCCTTATACCTGGGAGCTGCTTGCTAATGGTATTCTTAAGTTTCATTTTTATTCCATCAACCTGCCCGACAGCAGCACCAATGAACCGCGAAGCCATGGCTTCGTCACTTATAAAATTAATGCAAGACACGGGCTTAGCGTAGGAACCAACATCAAGAACTCGGCTCACATTTATTTTGATTTCAACCCTCCCATTGCAACCAATACCACTGCCAATGAGCTTTTCGACTGCAACAACATCACCAGCTTTACACTGAACCAGAATACGCTCTGTGAAGGCGCCGTGCTTCCTGTCTTTCAGAATTCAGTGATCCCGCATACTTCCAACTGGTATGTTGATTCCACCTGGGTTGCACAAGGGGATACTTTTGTTTTCAGCTCTTTGGACAAAGGTATTCACCAGATTGTACTTGTTGCACAAACACCTTACTGCAACCAGGTCATCAGCCTGCCTGTCACTGTCATGTCACCTGTTAAGCCTGTGATCAGCCAGGACGGGCACCTGCTCATGTCCACACCGGCCATGGCTTATCAGTGGTTTTTAGACGGCGTTATGATTCCGGGCGCACAGCAGATCTCCACCCAGTTTATCAGCACGGGCTGGTACTATGTGCTGATCACCGATGGCAGCGGATGCATTGCCTATTCCGATTCGCTTTATGTGACCAACACCGGCATGCCGGTTGTTCCGGGTGAAAACGGGCTGGTTATCCGCCCGAACCCGTTCAACGACATGCTCTTTGTAACAACCAGCCTAAACGAAGAATGCAAAGTGCAGCTGACAGGTCTTGAAGGAAAATTATTTTATTCCGGCATGCTGCCTCCCGGAAATATCGAGCGGACCATCAGCACTTCCGGTCTGCCAAAAGGTGTTTACATCCTCCGGATCACCGGAAACGGCACGGAGCTCAACAGGCTCATCACCAAAAACTAAGCTTTCTTTCTTTTCGCAGCGAAGTATTCCGACAGGAGGCTGCCGCAGGCTTCTTCGTTTATGCCAGCCGTTACTTGTGTGCGCGGATGCATGAAGCCGGACGTAAAGCGGGAGTACCCCTTTTTAGGGTCCTTTGCACCAAAAACAACCCGCGCCGGCCGTGCCCAGGCACAGGCGCCTGCACACATCAGGCATGGCTCAACCGTTACATACAGCGTACACGCTTCGAGGAATTTTGAGTTCAGGTGGTTTGCCGCTGCAGTAATGGCAATCATTTCGGCATGTGCGGTGACATCATTCAGGCGCTGCGTCATGTTATGTCCCCTGCCGATAATTTTTCCCTGGCAGGTGATGACGGCGCCAATCGGCACTTCATCCATTTCAAGCGCCTTCATGGCCTCCTTCATGGCTTCCTTCATAAAAAAGACATCCTGCTGTTCCTGCTCCATTGCTTTACTGAAATCAAAAAATGCCCGTTGTTAAAATTAGTTATTTTTACTGCCTCCAATATTACACAATATTCATGTACAAGACAGACATCCTCGCCTTTGGCGCACACCCGGATGACGTAGAGCTCAGCTGCAGCGGAACGCTTGCCAAACATGCAGCGGCAGGCCACAGGATTGCAATTGCAGACCTGACCCGGGGTGAGCTTGGCACACGCGGTTCGGTCGCATCAAGAGATGCGGAAAGCAAAGAAGCCACCCGCATCATTGGCGCCCTTTACAGGGAAAATCTTAATCTGAAGGATGGCTTTTTTAAAAATGATGAGCAGCATCAGCTGGCTGTCATCCGTATCATCAGGAAATACCAGCCCGATATTATTCTTTGCAATGCCATTTCGGACCGGCACCCGGATCATGGCAGGGCATCGGCGCTGGTTTCAGAATGCTGTTTTTTATCAGGGCTCGTTAAAATTGAAACGAAAGACGAAGCGGGCCAGCAGCAACAGCCCTGGAAACCCCGCAACATTTATCATTATATACAGGACCGTTACCATACACCTGCATTTGTGGTGGATATATCCGGCTTTATGGAACATAAAATGAATTCCATCCAGGCATATAAGACACAGTTTTACGATCCCAAATCAAATGAACCGGCTACTTACATCTCCTCTCCCGAATTTCTGATGAGCATAAAAAACCGCGATGCTGAATTCGGCAGGTTAACAGGAGTTGCTTTTGCTGAAGGATTTACCGCGGAAAGAATAGTAGGTGTAAGAAGTCTGCATGACCTGCTCTGATCATTTACCGATACAAAAGAAAAGACCGGGTGTGATCACACCCGGTCTTTTCATTAAACAATATGCCTGATTATTTCACAACAAGCTTATTGGTAATTTTTTGATTTCCGTAAGACACAGTGTAGAAGTAAACACCTGCAGGATATACAGAAGTATTGATGGTCAGGTTATGCTGGCCAGCTCCGAATTTCTGTGACTCCTGGGTGTACATCACCTGTCCCAGCGTATTTACAATGCTCAGGTCCACATTGATTGACCTGTCGGCACTGATCGTAATAACTGTATGATCGGCAGCCGGATTTGGCGCACAGGTAACAGAAACGCCGGGGATTGTTGCCGGTGTTGAAATTCCAAGCGCTTCAGCAACAGGAACGCAGCCATATACGATATCGCTGGGGCCCTGGTTATTCAGGTGTTCTTCGCTGTTAGCAGTAGCGAGGGCATGGCCAGGCGCTTCATCCTGCTGATAAATTACACTTACGCATGTGCCAACATTCTTGGCAACGCAGGCAAACACACCTTCCATAAATTCGCCACCCAGAACATCCTTCATGATGTCAACCGGAAGAGTCCAGGTAACGCCATTATCAGTTGAACCAATCATATATACGTGTTTATGTGTGGTTGCAAAAACAGTTGTATCGGTGGTTTCGTTAGCAGTCTGGAAAGCAACATAAAGGGTACCGTTTGCATCGATTCCGGAACTTGGTTTCTCCATTAATGAACCCCTGTAATTGCCTGCGCCATTCGTACCTCCTGAACCAAGATCAAGTGTTCCGTTAGCATTATAATCAGGAGTCTCTGCAATTAGTACAGGAGGATTTGATCCGAAGCTTTCATTCCAATAAAGGAGACCGTCAAGTGCATTGGGGAAATAGCTGAAACCAGCGCCCTGATCATTTAATGCAAGCACCTTTGTATAGAAGACGTGGCACATGCCATTATTATCGATCATCACATGCGCATCGCCTGCGGGTACCTGAAGCGTATCAGGAACGCCATCGAGGTTCAGGTCGGGGAACGGTGTGGTATAAGGATTATATGGCTGCGGAACAAGGGTTGGCTCTACAATCGTTTTTGTAAATGTAACACCTCCGTCAGTTGATTTCATCAGGATAAGGTCGGTTCCCCAATCACCTATTACAATGGCTACTGTATCGCCGGCTGCATCAATTGAGTAATCGTCACCACCAAAGCCATTATAAAATGAAGAATCAAGACCCGGGATAATTGCATGATAGGTTGGAAAAGTAGCACCACCATCAGTAGATCTTGCATAGAAGAGCGGACCAGCCTGTCCGGCTACTGTAGGAGCAGGAGCACTTGCTGTTCCAACACCGGATCCGTTTACAATTACATAAACATTTTCACCAAGCGCACCACCGGCTATTGCTTTTGCCCAGGTGTCGAGGTTGGGAGGTGAACCGAGCAGGGTGCTGTCATCAGTCCACGTACCTGTACCTTTTGCAGGCCTGTAGGAGGTATTTAATGAAGTTGAAGTGCTGGAATGCGTAATCGCAAGCTCCTTACCTGAAGCAGTCACCACAATGTTGGTGAAACCTGTACGGTAACCTTCGATCCTTGGTGTAGGTGCACCTGCTGGAACTACCCAGTTGGTACCATCAAAGTAGTTATAGCCGGTTCCTCTGTCAGGATATCCCTGGCTGGCATCCGGTGCTGGTGCAGTAGTCCATGCTGCAGAAATAGTTCCGTCTGAATTAACAAGAAGACGGTTGCTGATGGCCTCATTTGTTTGCAAATCATAGTGAGTTGCACCGATGGTAGTGAATGATACACCACCCATTTTGTAAGCCGGTGCCACATGTGAAGGCCGGACAAGATTTCTTGAAACGTTTCCGTTTATGGGTACACTGCCGGTTTCATTTACATCCAGACGCTTTACTGCCCCGTTTTTCAACTGCTCCGGCGTAAGCACCACTTTAAGCTTTGGTGCTGGCGCCACCTTATTCTGGGCGAAGCTGCCGAGGGATAGTGAAAGCACAAAAGATAACAGTAATAATTTTTTCATGTTTTTGGTTTTTAGTTAATACTTTATTTAAGAGTTTAATTTTTTCGAGGTCGTAAATGTAATAATTTTCACATTAGTAATACAAATATTCCCTTTTTTAAGAATTTTATGACTGCCTGCTGACAGAGGCCTGCAAAGCATATAAATACGCACTTTTGTAAAATTCCGTACCATTTTCCCCCAACTCAGATTCCGGCCTTCACATGGCACCCTTTACATGGGCTTATTGTAATTAAGCCGGAGGTTTAACTGGCGGCTCCCTGCATATCTCTTCGGGAAATTACTTCTACAAACCGCGTCAAATCCTTTATCCGGGATAACAAAGCCCCGGGGCAGAAAAGAATTAATAATTATAAAAACTTTCCGGTTTCCTGAATATTTATGAAAAATATTACCTTTGCAGCCCTTCAATAAAATACGGTGAATGTAGCTCAGTCGGTTAGAGCACCAGATTGTGGTTCTGGGGGTCGCGGGTTCGAGCCCCGTCTTTCACCCTTACTTTGCTTAAGCGTATAGACTTTTTTTAATTCAGCGCCCGGCCTCATTTCATGAAACACCTTGCAATTTTTGCTTCCGGCACCGGCTCCAATGCCGTAAATATCATTCAGTATTTTAAAAAAAACGGCCTGGCTGAAATTGTACTGGTGCTGTCGGACCGGAAAAATGCATCCGTACTTGAAAAAGCCAAAGCACTCGGAATAGAAACAAGGTCATTTACACCGGATGAATTTTATTCAAACGACACCATACTGAATTTGCTTGTCAGCAAAAAAACAGACCTCATCATACTGGCCGGCTTCCTGAAGCTGGTCCCGGTAAAAATAATAAAACGCTTTCCGGGTAAGATCATTAACATACACCCTGCACTGCTTCCATCCTATGGAGGAAAAGGGATGTATGGCATGAAGGTCCATGATGCAATCAGCAAAGCAGGTGAAGCGGAAACAGGCATTACCGTTCATTATGTAAATGAAAATTTTGACGAGGGTGAAATTATTTTCCAGGCCAGAACACCCCTTACTTCTTTCGATACACCGGCAGATATTTTTACTAAAGTACATGCCCTGGAAATGGAATGGTATCCGAAAGTGATTGAAAAGCTGTTGTGATGGATGGGCGGGTTACAAGTTGCAAGTTAGCAACCCATAAACCTGCTAACTGCCAACTTTCTAACCATGAATGCACATTTGATATAATTCCGGATATATTTTTAAATTTGCCGGTAACTCCGCTGATTATTAATCCTAACATTATTTAAAAAAATAAAAAAAATGAAAAGTAAATTCTATTTGTCCCTCCTGACAGCATTTATTTTGGGTGCAGTGATGCTGGGTGGCTGTAAGAAAAAAGATGATCCCGAGCCCACCCGTTCTGAATTGTTTACCAATAAAAACTGGAGGGTGACTGCCTGGACCTCTGACCCTGCCATCAGCATCAATGGTGTGCTGGTGACCAATGTATTTAACCAGATGGACCCATGCAGCAAAGATGATCTGTTCAGGTTCAATTCGAACGGCGTTTACACTTTTGATGAAGGCGCCTCCAAATGCAACACGAATGATCCACAGACGACAACGGGCACCTGGTCTTTTAACAGCGACCAGACCATTGTAAGCGTTACGGAGGCAGGCGGTACGACCAGCTATAACATTGAAAGCGTTTCGGAAAGTACCCTGAAAGCAAATACTGTCTTCAATGACGGAAACAACAACTACACCTGGTCTTTTACATACACAAAAAACTAACCGTTACAGTTAAAAGCCAAAAAGGAGGAAACATCAGTTTCCTCCTTTTTTATTTAAATTCAGACCAGGCTTTTTTTTAGATCGTCCAGGTGCTTTTGTTTTTCAGCATCTCTTTTCTTTGCTGCTGATGCGGTCCAGTAATGGTGCGATTCCAGAAAGGTCACCTGCTTTTCGTTCCACTCCCTGTCGTCCTTCACAAAACCGATTTCCAGCCATTCCCTGAACAGCTTATTTCCTGTTTTTTCAAAATCATCGCGGCCCAGGTAATCCAGATCAGCGTCGCGCAAAATTTTCTCAGACAGCGTCATGGGTATTTCATGCATTTTTGTCTTGATGATCAGGCTGCAAACCTTCTCAATCTCCATACTGTTATACCCGCAGCCTGGGAGCACTTCTTTTGCTATGCTGCAGCTTTCATTTTCATGATTTTCGTACATGCGGACAAATCCGATGTCATGAAACAGCGCTGCTGTTTGAAGCATCACCAGTTCACTGCCGCTGATCCCTTCCTCGCCGGCAAGTGAGGTTGCAGCATGAAGCACATCAAGGGTATGGTCCAGGTTGTGGTAATGCATATATGTCGGAAGCCCTGCCGGAAGCAGGTTGCGTACATAATTTTCAGCTTTTATAAGGTCCATAATTTGAGAAAGACGCTTCAAATTAATATATTTACTCCGGATTAAAAAAATTATTATGATACAATCTCCTGACCGTGAAAAACTGGTAAGCTTCCTGGGCAAGGTGACACTGTTCAGCAAAGCCGACCGGCTCCTGCTTGAACAGCTGGCAACCAAAACGGTTTTTCATTCTTTCGCTGCAGGTGATACCATTATCAAAAAAGGCGAAGAAGGAAGCACCATGTATATTATCTTTTCGGGAAACCTGAAGGTACATGACGGCGATCACCAGGTTGCCGTGCTCAAAACAGGTGATTTTTTCGGAGAGCTTTCGCTGCTCGACAGCGAACCCCGTTCCATGTCGGTGACCGCCCTTGAACCTGCCGTGCTTGGAAGCATCAGCAGGAATGAATTCTACGACGTCCTGCAGCAGTTTCCTTCCATTACCAGGGACCTGATCACGGTGCTGAACAAACGGCTCCGTAACCAGAATGAAGTGCTGGTTAGCGAATTTAAAACCAGGGAAGCTCAGCTAACCGAACTGGTGAAGATCAGGACCCAGGAACTGGAGCTTAAAAATGATGAGCTTGAAAAAGCCATGGATGAACTTCAGAAATCACAACTGCAGCTAATCCAGAGCGAAAAGCTGGCTTCCCTTGGTCAGCTCACAGCAGGCATTGCGCATGAAATCAAAAATCCCCTCAATTTTGTAAATAATTTCTCCCAGCTTTCCATCGATCTTTTCGAAGAGATGAAAGAGGTGAAGACAGATGAAGACAAAAACGAGATCCTGGCCTTCCTCAAAACCAATCTTGAAAAAATAAACCAGCATGGAAAGCAGGCCGACTCCATTGTAAAAAGCATGCTGGAACACAGCAGGTCAGGAACCGGAGAAAGACAATACACCGATATCAACCAGCTCAGCCAGGAGTATTTCAACCTGGCTTACAGTGGCATGCAGGGTAACTATCCGGGCTTTACCTGTGACCTGGTGAGGGAGTTGCAGCCTGACATTCCAAGACTTCATCTGGTAGCGAAAGATATCAGCCGGGTGCTGCTGAACATTTTCAATAATGCCTTTTATGCCGTAAACGAAAAAAAGAAAAAGCTGGAGCCCGCCTTTACTCCAGCCATCCGGCTCTCTACCATTAAAATGGATAAAGAAGTTTTAATTGTAATCAGAGACAACGGAACAGGCTTTCCTGAAAAAATAAAAGATAAAATTTTCCAGCCTTTTTTCACGACGAAACCTACAGGTCAGGGCACCGGGCTGGGACTGAGCCTGAGCTATGACATTGTCCATTCAAACGGCGGACAAATACTGGCAGAAAGCGCTGAGGGTGAAGGATCTTCATTCACCATCAGGCTACCGATTTCAGAGCAGCAGAATTAAGCCAACCCTTCCTTTTTTTATGTGAACCGGCATAATTGCTCCTTTCACCAAATTTTTAAAAAAACATTAGGAATCAATCCGTTAATTTTATATTTTTGTTGGATCACCTTAACGATTTTGTTTTAAACCCCCATTGCTTTTTTTATCTCGCTTCTTTTTTTAAATAAAAAGAGCAGGCTGAGGGTTTGTCCCTATTTTGTCATTAACCAACTAAAATAAACACCCGTGAAAAAATCAATGTTATTTAAAAGTATGTTTCGACAGTGTGTTATACTGTTGTTAGTTTCAGCATCATCAGCAAGCGCACAGCTTGTCGATCTTTCAGAGGTAGCACTTTTCAGTGGAAATGCAACCAATCCCGGCTGCTCTGCTCCCCCCTCACCCGGTGCAGCTGTTCAGCTTGGTTCCGGAAGTGTGGTCAATGGCGGAGGAACCATTTGCAGCTACAAGCTTGTTAAGACTACCGGCAATGCCATCCTGACTGCAAATATATATAGCGGTGGTACAGTAGTGCTTTCAAATGGCAATATCGTAACCGGAAAAATCAAGGCTGCCAATTCACCCACAGTTGGAGGAACGATCCTGAGTGTAGGATCAGGCGCCAACCTGGGCGACAGCATTGAAGTGAACGGAAATATTGTAGTCGGAGGCGGTGTGGTTTCAGGCCGTGTCCATCATCCCACAGGAACAACCTATACCGGACCTGTTCCTGGTGGCGGAAATGTTACCGGCGGCACCCTGCTCCTTCCTACGCTTCCTGCATTACCACCCATTACCAGCTTCCCAGCTTATGGCACCGTCAACATTACCAATACGCAAACCCTTACGCCAGGAAGTTACAAATCTATGACCCTTTCAGGTAATAAAACGATTACATTTAACGGACCGGGCGTTTATGTTTTTAAAAGCATTTCTAATTCCGGATCCGCCAATAATTTTGTTTTCAATTTCCAAAACAGCGCTACAGGAACTTTCAAGATTTATATCCATGAAAATGTGGATCTGAATAAAGTAAATGTGACATTACAGAACGGTGGAAGTGCGAGCAGGATCTATTCCGAAACACATGGTAATGGAGCAGGCTGTCCAATAGGAAACTACGCCTGGGTTATTGCCAACGGTTCATCAGGAGGTACCAGCACAAAATGGATGGGAACGGTATGGGCTCCGTATGGCGGTATCAATATCGGATCAGGAAGCGGAAACTGCAATATTACAGGAGCCCTTTGGAGCGGTTCGCAGGTAAATATTCAAAGCAATGTTACTGTCGACTTCGTACCGTTTATCCAGTGCACCACACCTAATGTAAGTGCAGGAACTGACAAGGTGCTGACCTGCTCACAGGGCTCCACTGCACTTTCAGGATCTTCTTCCACTGCCGGTGCCACGTTCAGCTGGACGGCAACCAATGGCGGCAACATATCTTCCGGAGGCAACACGGCAACACCAACCGTTACAGCAGCGGGAACATATATCCTTACGGTTACTACAGCGCTTGGCGGATGCACGGCCAAAGACACCTGTCTTGTAACAGTTGACAATTCCCTGCCAGTTGCCAGTGCAGGTCCCAACAAGCTGCTAACCTGCAGTATTACTTCCATTGCATTGGCAGGATCCACCACCACGCCGGGAACCACCTACAACTGGGTGGCATCAAATGGCGGCAATATTGCTTCAGGTCAGGGTTCTCTGACACCCACTGTGAATGCAGCTGGTACATATACGCTGACTGTTACCAAAACATCAAACGGATGTTCGGCTCAGAGCAACTGTATTGTGACCATGAACAATACGGCTCCGGGAGCATCAGCCGGCTTTGACAATGTGGTGACCTGCGCAAAATTATCAGCCAAGCTAAAAGGTACTTCTCCAACACAGGGTACGACCTTCAGCTGGACCACCACCGGAAACGGACATATCCTTTCAGGGGCGGCCTCATCAAACCTGACCGTGGATTCTCCCGGCACGTATACACTGGTAGTTACTGACCCGGTTAACGGCTGTACTTCAAGCGATGCAGCTGTGGTATTCCACGGACCCTGCATTTTCCCATATTATCCACCACCAGACAGCGGTAAAGTCGGATCACTGATCGGTTCGGAGCTGACTTCCCTCTACTTTAATTTTGACCCTACCGTCAGCGATACACTCGATAAAATTTACCAGATCACCGATGACAGCGTGTACATTGAAGTTATTGCACGTGCTGGACAATTCAATGCATTGCATGCTTTACTGCATACCACTCCATATGGCTTAACCAAGGACATTGATAACGGCCCCAACACGCTGTTCATTTCCGGACTTTTCCCGGTGAATCACCTGAAAAAACTGGATAGCCTTCCCAATCTTATTGATTATGTACGACCATTGTTCCCGCCGGTATCAAACAGCGGCGTAGCTAATTCAGCAGGCGATACGGCCATCAAGAGTAACCTGGCACGCGCTGGTTATGATGTATCAGGAGAAGGTGTGAAGATCGGCGTGCTTTCAGACAGCTACAATACGATTCTCGGAAACCCGGCCCAGACCAACGTGGTCAATGGTGATCTTCCGGGAACAGGAAATCCCACGCACCCCAATCCGGTCAACGTATTGCTTGATTATCCTTTTGGTATCCGAACTGACGAAGGCAGGGCCATGCTGCAAATTATTCATGACCTGGCACCTGGGGCTGATCTGGCTTTCAGAACAGGCTTTATCAGTTCCGGTAATTTCGCCCAGGGAATTCTCGAACTCGCAGCGGATAACTGTGATGTGATTGTGGATGACGTTACTTTTATCACAGAACCCTTCTTCCAGGATGGTCTGGTTGCTGCTACAGTTGATCAGGTGGTCAGCCAGGGGGTTTCTTATTTCTCTTCTGCAGGTAATTTCGGAAAGAAATCATACCAGAACACGTTCAACCCTGTTCCTGCACCTAATGGCCTTGCTGCCATGGCGCATGATTTCGGCGGCGGAGACGTATTCCAGAGTCTCACGCTTCCTCCGGGAACTTATACCATTGTATTGCAATGGCAGGATTCCATTTATTCAAACGGACAGATACAAACGGGTACCAATAACGACATGGATATCTATCTGACCGCGGATAATGGCATCACACTGTTCGGATTTAACAGGAATAACCTGGGTGGAGACCCGCTGGAGGTGCTGCCGTTTACAGTCGGAGGCACGCAGACACAAAACGCCAGCCTGCTGATCACCAGGGCATTCGGGTTGACAAATGTGCTGTTCAAGTACATTGTTTTCCGCGGCGAAGCTGTCATTGCTGAATACAACAACGAAACTTCCACAATTGTGGGACAAGCAAATGCTGCAGGCTGCATGTCAGTGGGTGCTGTGTTATATACGAACACTCCTGCTTATGGCGTGGACCCTCCAACAATCGCTTCATTTTCATCCACCGGCGGAACACCTGTAGCCGGGGTGGTGCGTAACAAGCCTGATATATGTGCACCCAATGGTGTAAACACCACCGTATTTATGGGCGGGGTAAATATCGACGGTGATTTATTCCCGAATTTCTTCGGCACCTCTGCGGCAGCTCCGCATGCTGCTGCTGTTGCCGCCCTGCTGATTGAAGGAAAGCAGAAATTCTATGGCTCAACACTTACTCCGGGTGAGATCAGGACCATCATGCAGAGCACCGCACATGATATGGATGCAGCCGGCTTTGATTTTAATACAGGCCCCGGATTTGCAGATGCTGATGCAGCGATGCGCACATTTGCCGCTCCGACTCCTGACATTATAAGCCTTGACCTGCCGACCCCGGGCACGATTCCCGGCCAGGTTACGTTTACGGTAACAGTTAATGGTAATTTCCTCACTACACAGTCGGTTATCTATTTCAGGGGACTGCCGCTGACCACTACGGTGCTCAATAACAACCAGCTGTCAGCAACCGTTCCTACCTTCATAGGAAATCCTCCTGTGCAGATCTATAACCCACCCATCACACCATCAGGAGATGACGGAGGTTTTTCTGACTCCATCTTCTTCTTCTCACCAATCAAAAAACAGATTGTTGTAAAGGCCGAGGACAAGACCAAGCTATATGGTGAAATGCTGCCAGCGTTTACGGCAACCGTTACTGTTGACGGACAGCCGCTTGCAAGCTCCGGCCTCACACTGGCAGATCTCGGACTTACCAATATCGAATTTACAACACCTGCAACAGACTTCATTAACACGGGCATCTATTTTATCCATCCCGATGCTGATGTATCAGCAGTTGAATTACAGGAGCTTTATGAATATTCATTTCAGAATGGATTTTTATCAATCAACCCCATGCCGCTTAATATCGTTGCACTGGATGAAACCATTGGCTATGGAGATGAAATTGACGGGCTGAGTTTTGATTATCAATTCCAGTTCGATGATTCAAACGTTGACCCTGCCCTGCTTTCAGATTTCAAGGATATGATTGATGCTGAATACAAATCAAACCTGGCAGATGCAGTTGCGCTCATTGATGACCATACGCTTGTGAACCAACGTGGACTGGTGAATGCAGACTTGGCAAACCTGAGCTTTATCGTCAGCCAGCGCGGACTGGTGAATCAAAGGGGGCTCGTAAACCAGAGAGGCCTTGTAAATAACGTACCAGTATACGACACTACCAAAGTGGTGGACCTCGCCCTTTCATCGCTGTTTGATTACCAGGACGATTCGCTGAATGCCACGCTTGCAGCAGCCAATCCGTTTGTCAACCAGCGCGGGCTGGTCAACCAGCGCGGGCTGGTGAACGGCGTTGCAGAAGTGAACCAGCGCGGGCTCGTGAACGGATCACCGCTGGTGAACAGCACAGGAGATAACACAACAGGCACAGCTGACATTGCCGTGATCATTGATGAGGATGATGCAAATGCTCCTCCCGATGACACGCTGTTTATCTTCAAATCCATCAGCCTGGTTACCGGTATAACGGCTGGAACTCACTACGTGGTTCCTGGCGCTTACCTGACCAATAATTTCATCCCGACCTACATGACCAGCCTGATTAACATCACACCCGGTGTTATCACTGTGGATGCTGATGACAAGAGTCCGTCCTGTAACAGCCTTCCTGTATTTACCTCAACCATTTCGGGCTTTCAGAATGGCGATAATGCCGGTAATGTTATCTCGGGAGGACCCACCTATACGGTAAAAAATAACCTGAACCAGGTTGTAAACGGAACACCTCCAGGCGGCACTTACCAGATCGTACCGGGCAGCCTGCAGCTTACACCTCCTGCCAACTACACTGTTGTGTATCAGAATGGCGTACTGATAGAACCTGCGGTGCTGACTTTGACCACCACCACCGCTACCACAGGATGTGGTGTTGGCAGTGCCACGGCAACGCCGGCAGGTGGGACATCTCCTTACACTTACCTGTGGACCGGCGGCAAAACAACTGCTACAGCTACGGGACTGGCCGCGGGAACATATACTGTAACCGTTACCGATTCCCAGGGCTGCACCAAAACCAAGACTGCTGTTGTTACCGGATTAACTGCTCCTGCTGCACCCGGCACGATAACCGGCCCCGTTTCAAATCTGTGTAATGGAAACGCTAAAAATTATTCCATTGCTCCGGTGCCCGGCGCTACTTCATATACATGGACCGTTCCAAATGGCGCCAACATCACCAGCAACCAGGGTACTTCCATCACCATGAATTATGGAAATAATTTCAGGACTCCCGGAAATGTTTGCGTGAGGGCCAATAATGCATGCGGCTCAAGTGCTTATACATGCATTTATGTTTCACCATTTCCACCTCCGCCTGCTGCCATTTCAGGTTCCACATCTGTTTGTAAGTCACAGACACAGGTTTCTTACTCCATCACTTCAGTAACCGGAGCAAGTTCTTACAACTGGACGTTGACAGGAGGAGCAACATTCTCAGGTAGTACCACAGGTACCTGTGTGAAAGTGAATTATCCCAATTCCAGTTCCACTACAGTAACGCTTACCGTTAAGTCCGTTAATTCCTGTGGAAAGTCTGCCGGAACAACACTTTCCATAGCAGTCAATCCAGGCTGCCGCGCAGGTAACGAAACCGTATCCATGGACCTGCTTGCAGCCCCAAATCCTGCTTCAGGAAAAACCACCATTTCATTTAATTCAGCAGGTGACCATACCTATACGCTGAAGCTTATTGATATGATCGGAAACAGTGTATTTGCAACGCAGGTTAACGCCACCGAGGGGCCTAACGTGAAAGACCTGAGCCTGGAAGGAATTGCAAGAGGGCTCTACATCCTTTCGCTTGAAAGGGAAGGAACCAAGCCTGAGTTAATTCGCATCGCTGTACAATAATTGAACAAGGAATAAATTTAAAAGCCGGAATTTGATTCCGGCTTTTTTTATGCCTTTCTGATCAGAGACCCAATTTTAGAATTTTTAAACAAAATTGATCCGGTTCCGCTCACCCCTGCCTGACTGCTTGCACTCGAAGGCAGGCAAGCCTAAATCCCCTGTAGAGGGACTTTTTGATTCCTTATGCAAAACCAGATCAGGCAGTTAAAAAATCAAATGCACCAATACCTTAATTTGCCCCGGCTTTGCATTTCATAAAAAATATTGTTTCTTTGATTTTGTTAACACCCAAAACCCTGACCCATGAACAGACTGATTGCCTGTTGCATTTGCCTTTTTATTTTATCCGGATTATTTGTGATTGCCCAGGATCAGGAAACCGACAGCCTCAAGGCAGTAGTTAATGCAATGCCGGATGACAGCACCAAGGTAATGACCCTGATTGAGCTGAGCAAAAGCTATTTCAGCACCGATCCTGCCGAAGCGCTCCGTTACAGCAATGAATCAAAAAAGCTGGCTGAAAAGATCAGCTATGCACGTGGTGTTGCTTTGGCTTATAAGAATACCGGGCTGATTTATTACAAGCAGGGCAAGTACGTGGAAGCTTTAAGTGAATGGGAGCAGTCGAAAAACATGTTTCAGGAAATTGGTGATAAAAAACTTGTTGCCAATATGCTCAGCAATATCGGCGTGATTTACAGCGACAGGGATGATTATGAAAAAGCACTTGAGTTCAACCTGCAGGCACTGAAAATTGCTGAAGAGATCAAAGATTCAACACGGATCATGACGACTATGATCAACATCGGAAGCATTTATGGAAAGAAAAAAGCAACTTACGACCAGGCCATTGACTATGATAAAAGAGCGCTGCCTTATGCACAGGCACAGGCGGATGTGGATGCTATCGGAACCATTACGGCCAATCTTGGTGAAATATACCTGATCAGGGATGACGACAGCACGGCGCTTGCCTACTTCGAACAATCACTTAAGGCATACGAAGGAACAGAGAATGTGCCTTATACATTAAACTATATCGGTAAAGTATATGCCAAGCGCGGCGACTTTACGAAGGCACTTGACTACCAGCAAAAGGCTTATACCATTGCAGAGAAATTGGAGGCCAAACTGGATGTAACCAAATCAGTTCTGGGAAAGGCTGATACTTATAAGCAGAAAGGGGATGTGAAACTGGCGCTTGAAAATTACATGGAAGCGGAAAAACTTGCCGGTGAAATTGGCGCCAACACGGAATTGAAAATGGCCTATGAAGGGCTGGTTTACGCTTATGCGGAATTAAAGGATTATAACAATGCATTCAAATACCAGAACCTGCTCATCGGCATCAAAGACAAGATTTACGATATTGATACCGACAAAAAGCTGGGCACGCTGTTATTCAATTTTGAGATTGAGAAAAAGCAGGGGCAGATCAACCTGCAGGTGCAGGAGCTGAAAACGCAGAAGCTGGTCCGCAACGGATTCATCGGCGGCTTTGCAGTGGTGCTGTTGTTTGCCAGTGTATTCTTTATGCAACGCAACCGGATTTCGAAAGAGAAAAAGCGCAGCGACGGGCTGCTGCTCAACATCCTTCCCGAAGAAACAGCGGAGGAGCTGAAAGCCACAGGCACGGCCAAAGCAAAAAGCTTTGAACAGGTCAGCGTGCTGTTCACCGATTTTAAAAATTTCACACAGGCCAGCGAACTCCTGAGCGCCGAAGAGCTGGTGCAGGAAATCAATTACTGCTACAGTGAATTCGACAGGATCATCACCAAACACGGCATTGAAAAAATAAAAACGATCGGTGATGCCTACATGTGCGCAGGCGGACTGCCTGTGCCCAATAACACACATGCCATTGACGTGGTGAAGGCCGGCCTTGAAATGCAGAAGTTTATTGCAAAGAACAAAGCGGAACGTGAAGCGAAGGGCCAGCCGTTTTTTGAGCTGCGGCTGGGAATCCATACCGGTCCCGTTGTTGCAGGAATTGTAGGTATTAAAAAATTCGCCTACGACATCTGGGGCGACACTGTGAATACGGCATCCAGAATGGAAAGCAGCGGTGAGATCGGCAAGGTGAACATCAGCGGAACAACTTATGAAATGATTAAAAACTCATTCAGTTGTGTGCACCGCGGAAAAGTGAAGGCCAAGAACAAAGGAGAAATTGATATGTACTTTGTGGAAGCGGTGCTTTAAAAAATCCGCTTACCTGACCACTACCTTTTTTACTTCCCTGTAATTATCATTTTGGATTTCCAGACAGTAAATACCTGCTGCAATATCCGGAAGGCTGCATGTATAATAAACAGCAGGCTGTATGTCGTTTCTTTCCCACAAAACTTTTCCGTCCATGGTGATCAGCGATGCATGAAAATTATTGGAAGCCATGGGTGCAATGTGCAAAACAAAAAATCCGCTGGCTGGGTTGGGATAGACTTCGCTTTGTACAGCCTGCACTTCAGAAATACCTGACGGAGGGTTATACGTTACCACCGGTTCGCTGATGGTGTTATGTCCGCCGTTGGGGCCGGTATTGCCTGCCTGGACAGTGCCATAGTAAGAGGGTCCGAGTGTATAAGGGAAGATGGGATTAAGCGCTGAATCGATGGTAACAAAATAAGCGTATATGCCTGATGGATAGTCAGGTGTTATGCAAAACCTGCCATTGTGCTCATCCAGATCGCCCGAACCCAGAACATAGGTGTAGTCTTCAATGTAACAGCCTAAAGGATACTGAACGCTCACATTCGGACCATTTACGCGGGTAGTGCCTGTATTGAGCACATAGCTGCTCTGCATCCGTTTTATCGGACCGGTGCCGTTTGTATTCGTATAGGCATAGGCTCCATAAACCGGGAATCCGTCAAAGGCATAACCGATAATGGGTGCATGGTTGGTGCTGTCGGCATCATTATACAGGCATCGGGGGTTGACATGATGGTGGTATTCGCCATTGGGCGCCGGGTGGCCCAGGCAATTATCGAAACTCGAACCTTCGAAATAATATGCATTCTGATTCCATATACCCTGGTTGTTATAGCTTGCTGCATCTTTTGCATTGAAGATGGACACGCCGTTGCTCCACACACCGATATGACCCAGTCCGACAGCAACAGGAGTTCCCGTATTCTGAACAGGGCTCCTGGTGATCTTGTAAACGAAATTCTGGTTAACCGGCGTGTTCGGGTTTCCGGGCCAGGGACCAATGTTGTACGACGGTACACAGGTGGCGCTGACATACACATTGTTTGTGCTGTACTGCACCTGCTGGATGTTGGATGGAATGTTGTTATAGCCAGTTGCGCCTGTGGTATTGATGATCCAGGAAGTAACTTCGGGACCCTGGGCCGATACAGCGAATGACAGGAATAAAAAAGTCTTAAGGGTAATTATTTTTTTCATGGAAGAAAGTTGCAGGGAATAAAATTAAGGAAAATTGGAACGTAGTTTCAGATCTTAGGCGTAGCATTCATATTCAGCGGAATAGCTGTGGGATCCGGCTATTTATCTTACAAAAATCCCGGGTGTGATTCCTTGCAGACTTCATAAAATTTATATCTTTGCATCCCCTTAAAATAAAAGGGCTTTTAACGGAGAGGTGTCAGAGTGGCCGAACGTACAAGCTTGGAAAGTTTGTGTACCTGAAAGGGTACCGTGGGTTCGAATCCCACCCTCTCCGCAGAATGCATCAAAAATATGCCCCCGCCACAGGCGGGTTTTTTTGTGGAGAAAAACAAGCCAGACCTTTTCGTCTGAGCTTGTTTTTCCCCACAAAAAAAGGCGTAGCGGCATATTTTTGATGTTGACGATGGGAGTACATGGGATCACTTTACGAAGTGAAGTAATCCCACCCCCTTTCGCGCATCCTGGCTCTTTCGCTGCAAAAAAAATTTCGTGTAAAATAAAGCGTGGTATCGAAAAAAAAATCCCCCATGTGATTTATAGGTCTATGTAGTTTTGTATACCAATCGTTGTTGGAACGGATTCCAACAACGGCGAAAAGGGGCGCATAGCAGCAAGCTTTATTTACTGCCTGATGATTTTTTCCCTGAACATTTTCCCTGAGGTCATTTGCAACTCAAGAAGATAAATTCCTGCAGAAAGCGGACCTGGATCAAAGGAGTTGATTCCAGCATTTGATTGAAAAACAGTTCTGCCAGAAAGATCAAAGAGTTTAACCGAAGAAATAACCTCGCCTGTGGCGGGCCTGATGATGAATGTGGTGTGGAATGGATTTGGGAACACAGTTGTTTTTTGGTTTTGAGGATCATCAATGGAAGCTCCTGTATTAAAAAATATATGGATCGTATCTGACTGGCTGCATCCATTTGTATTCACCACGGTTACCCAAATGGTAGTATCGGAGCTGACCGTGATGCTGATTGTTGAATCCGTTTGACCTGTGGACCACAGGTAACTCTGCGAACCAAAAGGTGCACTAAGGTTAAACAGGGTTGTGGAACTGATCGTAGAATCAGGTCCCAGATCGGGTACGGGTATTAACAGACTGCAGTCGTTGAAATTGGGCAAACCATACGCACAATTGCCTCCGATGTAGACAGGGCTAACATTGTAACTACATGCAACACCTGCTATATCTGGAAAGTCGATTGTCTGAACGTATGTCTTAGCTGGCAAAGCTCCTGAACAGGCAATATATATCTTCCCATCAGTAGCTAGCTGCAATGCACCAAAACCCCCTTGTGTAGACACTTGTGAGGCCACTGCTACTGTTGTTTCTGATGCGAGGATAGCTGCCGGAGTTCCCAAACTCAAATCAAACTGTAATATATAGTTTGTTTCCAGAGGGCTACTCCATGACAAATAAACTTTTGAACTGTTTGGAGAGAATGCAATCCCGTAAGGGCCCCCATCAGAGACAGGCACAGGGAACACCCTCGTAACCGGGTTAGAAATGACACCGCTGCTGTTATCAAAATCAAAAAGTTCAAAAACATCAAGCATAAAAAAAACGCCCAAGGCCAGTTTCTCACCGTCAGGAGATATTTTCATGCAGCCGATTGCTTCGGAGTTTTGTCCGCTTCCTATATCACTATATACAGTTCCGATTCCAGAAACAACAGGTGGTAATATACCGGAAGGAGTTAACTGGTAAACATAAAAAGAATCCGTGCCCCATCCATGTCCGATCACCCAATAGTCTTTGCCATTACAATGCCTGGTGACACAAAGTTTTTCCGAAGTGAAAGGCAACAGTATATTATTTTTTGAGATCACGTCGCCTAACCCACCATTAAGTGTCATATTTACTTTTGACCAAGCCATTCCACCGAAAGCCCCAAAAAATCCAGCCTGCGCACCTACCGTAAAAATATAGTATTGATTCTCATCTCCGGGATCATGAACGATCAATGCACTCTGCGAAGCTGATGCATGCCCTAATAATCCGGTTCCATTTGGCATCACTGAATCGTTCGCATTCCAAACACTGCATCCATCAGTATAAAACAAAACATTACCTGTAATTTTATCTGAAATAGCGGACGAGCCCTCATTGGTGGCTAACGCCACATTCGTTAACGCCACTGCTGTTCCTGAATTGAAATCAAGTCCGGCATTAGTTCCAAAATACCAGTTATTTTTTTCTTTCTGGCCTATGAGATTAAAATACAATAAAATGAAAAGAAAAGTAAGTGCCTGGGATTTCATAGTACAAATATAAAGATATTCGGGAAATCAGGTAAGATAACAGCAACGACAGGCATTATCAGGCGCAGTGGTTAAACCCATTGCGCTTTTTTTGGCATATTTATTTAAAACTGAGCTGTAAAAACCATTTTCGCATGAAAAAGATCATTTACATTTTTACGTTCATCCTGTTCCTGTCGGGCTTTGGCACACATGCCACAACAGTGGTGGTAAACGTGGAAGATTTTGAATTTAATCCGCAGACCTTTACAATCAACCTCGGTGATACCATTATCTGGTCGCTGGATAACAGCGCAGGCGCCCACACCACCACCTCCACCACCATTCCTGCCGGGGCAACGGCCTGGAACCAGGCGCTTACGCAAAGCATGAACACCTATATGTATGTGCCGGCGGTGGCGGGCAACTACAGCTACATCTGCCAGTACCATGTTACCATGGGCATGGCCGGAACATTTACCGTGAGCTCCTCAACAGGAATTGCTTCATACGCTTCTTCAAAGCTTTCGCTGATGAACGTAGTGGTTGAAGGCGATAAAATAAATGTGATGCTCAGCCTTCCAAAACCGGCAGACCTTGAAATCAGCCTATTCAATGTGATCGGCCAGGAGCTTGACCGGATGACCATGTACAAAGGCGAAGGAATTTTTACCGAATCGCTGGACGCTGCCACGTTAAACAGGGGAATTTATTTTCTGAAGGTTTCAGCAGGAACCGATAAAATTTACAGGAGGTTTTTGGTAAGCAGATAAACACAGTTAATAGTGAACAGTGAACAGTTAATAGTGAAAAGTTTAAACTATTCACTATTAACTATTCACTATTCACTGAATTTCGTGGCTCACTTTTTTATGTTTCAGGGCATGAAGAATATCATTATTCTTAATCCAAATTTAACCCGGCACTCACCGGGCAGGCCGGAAAAAGACATCCCTGCAAAGCCCGACAAAAATCCGGATCCAACGCGGCCACGTCCGGGCGGAAATGAACCGGAGAAAAACGACCCCACCAGGATTGAGGAACCGGGGAAAACAGATCCGACACGCATTGATGAACCTCCCCTGCCAAAACCGGAACCTCCGAAAAAATAACCTTTTCTTAAAATTTCTTTATTCAGTTTCTGCTATCTTTATCATAATCAGTTAAGTCATGTTTATCTGTTAGCAATTATATTTTAAACCTAATTATTTGTCATCATGAAAAACAACGTAAAACCAATTCCGGAAGGTTACCACACAGTAACTCCGTATCTTACCATCAGCGGCGCCGCTGCAGCAATTGATTTTTATAAAAGGGCATTTGATGCAAAAGAGATCATGCGCTTTCCCATGGGCGACAGGATCGGTCATGCAGAAATACAGATCGGCGATTCGCGTATCATGCTTGCCGATCCTTTTACCGAAGCGGGACACAAGGATCCCAAAATGCTTGGTGGATCTCCTGTAGGCCTTTCCATATATGTGGAAGATGTGGACTCGTTTTTCAAACGTGCCATTGATGCTGGTGCCAGGGTCGACAACAACATGGAAGTAAAGGACCAATTTTACGGCGACCGCTCAGGCAGCCTGGTTGACCCCTTCGGACACAAATGGACCATTGCAACCCATAAGGAAGATGTGCCGATGGACGAAATGCGCAAACGCGCTGAAACCATGATGAGCCAAAACGCACACGCTGAAGGAAAAGAAGCGTAAGGCCGCAGCCATAAAATAAAACTTTGCCCGGTTCAGGTCATGCTACGACATATGAACCGGGTAAACATAACCCGTTTGTTCTTCTTTCTTCATCACGGGACGCACTTCGATCCTGGTATTTGAATTGAAAGTAAACTCGGGGTTTTCTTTGGCCAGCTTAATGGCTTCGGTGAGGCTTTCGGCCTGCAGGTGATAATAACCACCGATCACTTCAGTGGCTTCATTGAATGGAATATCATTCCAGGCGCCTGGTTTGCCCGAAATAATTTTCCCTGCCCATCCGACCGGCTGGGCTGAAATAAGTTTTTTCTCCTTCTTAAGACGCCCGATATACTGCTCGCAGGCTTTCAGGAATTGCCGGTGCTGCACGGGAGACATTGTTTCCTCGCTGCTGCTTTGTTTGCGGATGAAGAACATAAATTCTTTCATTTGACGATGGTTTTAAGGTTATACAATATTTTTTTTCCGTGATCTTTTATTGTGCTTCCGTTTTCCACATCTGAATTGCTTCCCGAAACTAATTATTTAAAAGTAAAATTCAAAGCATTTATTTGTAAGGCAGAAGCCTGATGACAGTATTTGCTGGTGTATGCACCTAATAGCAGCTTCGTGTACAACGCTGGCCGGGTTTTTAATTTGAAAACAAACTGCACTTTTTCAATTTTTCACCTGTCGGGCTATCCGCACTTCCCGCCTGCCGGCGGCAAGTGCTCCTATCCCGTTTAGCTTATGGGCGCCTGTGCCTGTGGCAACAAAAAATTCCTGAGAAATATTTTTCCAAAAACACCGGCGACTAGAGGTGCGGGAATGTGCCGGCAAATGTTTACCTTCATTGAAACTTTATTACTTTTAGTTGCTCTATCCTTCCATAAGGCTGCCTTTTATGAAACATTTTTTCTTTTTTGCCGTCATTTTTCCTGCTGCGCTGTCGTGTGTAAATGCGCAAACCATTGCTGACAGTGCCTTTTACAGAACAAATCCGGTTTGGATTTCCATGATGAACGACCGAAACGTCAATTACCATGAAGCCGTAAGCGCATTTGAGATCTTCTGGGCGGATAGGGAAAAACCCGCTGAAACGGATGAGGCATTTGAAATGGTACGGGAAAATAATACTGAACACCCTGTAGAACAGGAGCCATCCGCTGATCACATGCTTTACGCTGCGGATTACCGGAAATTTATTTACTGGAAACACACCATGCTTCCTTTTGTGAAACCCGACGGCACTTTACTTACAGCCATCGAACGGATTGAAAAGCACCGGCAGCGAAAATAAGCACGCAGATTTTTATGAAAAAAAATATTTTCCTTTTCCTTTTTTACCTGATGCCGGTCTGCCTTGCTGCACAAACGGCCAGCTGGCAGCCATCAGGTCCTTCCCAGCTGCCATTGGGGAACAGCCCCAACATCAACTGCATGGGGCGCATAAGCCAGGTTATTTTTCATCCGGCCGACAGTCAGCAAATGTTTATTGTAGCCTCCAACGGCGGGCTCTGGAAAAGCACCAACAGCGGACTTCAATGGAACGTTACCGGAACCGACAATTTACCAATGACCAGCACCTCCTGCTTTGCCATTGATAGGGTAAACCCGATGATCATGTACCTGGCAACAGGCGATAATAATTATGGCATGATTTCGCTTGGCATCTGGAAATCGGCTGATGGAGGACAAACCTGGAATCCTGCGGGAAATCCGCTCGACACCCTGATAACGTTTAAGATGCTGGCGGATTCTGCCGGATCCGGCACCCTGCTGGCCTGCACCAATTATGGCGTGTGGCGCACTGCAGATGGCGGCAATACCTGGACCAATACATTACCGGTTGCCGCCACCTGTTATGATATGCAGCGGAAGCCCGGCATATCAGATACCGTATACGCTGTAACGCAGCAGGCCTTTTACCGGTCGCCTGACGGCGGCATAACCTGGGCACAGACGCTCAGTCCGCTGACCAGCTCCACCGGTTTCCAGCCCGGTGTACGCATTGCAGTAACGCCGGCGGATCCTGACGTTATATACGTTGGGATGGTGATTGACCAGGGCACCATGCTGCGCTCTGCCGATGCCGGTGATTCGTTTACCGTTGTCTACACCAATCCAACCGGTCAGAGCCTGACGGGTTATAACAGTTCCGGTTACGGTCAGGGAAACTATAATTTCTGCATTGCTGCCGATCCTGACAGCGCCAACGTGGTTTATATGGGTTCACAGAATATGTGGAAGTCGACCGACAACGGATATACGTGGCACATACTGAATGTGAACTGGTGGGACAAGCTTCATACCGACATGCATGATCTTCAGTTCTCGCCCTACCATCATTCCGAGCTTTACTGCACCAGCGACGGAGGTGTTTGGCTGAGCACCGACGGCGGCAACAACTGGACCCCGCGGGTGGACGGCCTGCAGGTCACTGAAATTTATCATTGCGCACAGAGTCCCGTGCTGCGTGACCTGTTTCAAATAGGCACCCAGGATAACGGCGGAGAACATATGATAAACAATATCTGGTACGGCGACCTTGGTGGTGATGTATACAGCACCATGAAGTTTGGTTATGAGCCGGCGGAGCGGGTTTATTTTCCATCAGGAAGTCACAGTTACGGATGGATCTCTGGAACTGCTTACTGGTGGAGTTGTCCGGTGCCGGGCGGAATCATCACGGCCGTATCGCCCACGGAAATGGATTTTAATCCGGCAGCCCCCGATACAGCGGTTTTGTTCAACCAGTGGCAATACGATATCTGGCGGACCTTTGATGTAACGGATACCATTCCCCAATGGACGAGCATCGGGAATACGGACTCCGTGCTGATCATGGCGCTGGATTACAACCATGCCGATACCACCATGTATGTATTGCTGGGCAACGGCAACATGATGCGTTATTTCCACGTCATGGACCTGAATCCCGTATATGATACCGTTATAACGCCGCTTACTTCGTATAACCGCAGTGCATTGCTTGCCCTGAAACAAAAACCAGGTGTGATCTACCTTGCAGACATCAATACCATTTACCGTTCGGATGATTACGGAATCACCTGGACTGACATCACCTCCAACCTGGCAGGCATGAACAGCTATTTCATCAGGCTGATCGAAGATGAGCATACCAGCGACGAATCGGTTTATATTTCCACCTACGACGGTGTTTACTACAGGAACAATACCATGGGCAGCTGGCTGCTTTACACGCAGGGGTTGCCAACCATTGCCGGCATCCGAGACATGGACATCTACAATGACGGCACCCCGCAGAGCCTGCTGCGTGTAGCTACCTGGGGACGCGGTGTATGGGAAACCCCGCTGGTGTCGCATCCGGCAGGGTTGCCTGAAAAAACAAATGAGGATGATTTGCGGATTAGCCCGAATCCCGGAACGGGGCTGTTCAGGATCACTTCATCCCATATTAAAAAAGGTGAATTGTTCCTTTATAACAACATGGGTATGGAAATAAAAAGGACCAACTGTTCATTCATCAACGGCAGCTGCCTGCTGCATGCTGAAAATCTGGCCAACGGGATGTACCTGCTGAAATTATCCGGTGATGATAACATCCTGTATACACGAAAACTGCTGGTGGTACACTAATTTACCTGCTCCGCGTGGAGCTCACCCCGGAGTGAAACAGCAAGCGCATCCTTCAGTTTTTTATTCGTGAACCCCTGCCCCAATAAAAACATCAGCTTGGTGAGCGCAGCTTCCGTGGTCATGTCGTACCCACTGACCACACCGGCTTTTTTCAGGTGCAGGCTGGTCTCATATTTTCCCATTTCCACGCTGCCGCCGCTGCACTGGGAAACATTCAGCACCACCATGCCGTTGTCAACAGCTTTACTGATGAGCCCGAGGAACCACTTTGATGTGGGTGCATTACCGGAACCATAGGTTTCAAGCACAAGCGCTTTCAGTCCGCTGTTGCCGATAACGGCATCCATAAACGAGCGATGGATTCCCGGAAAAATTTTCAGCAGGGCAATATTCGTATCAAGCTGCTTATGGACTTTCAGCTTTCCATTGCCGGGCTTCCTGATGTTTTCATGGTTGAACACCAGGTGAACGCCTGAATCGGCCAAAGCAGGGTAATTGCTCGACTGGAATGCATCGAACCTCGACGAAGTATATTTTTCAACACGGTTGCCGCGGAAAAGCTGGTTGTTAAAAAACAACGACACTTCCGGCACCACCGGTTTGCCGTTTTCTTTTGCTCCTGCAATTTCAACAGCCGTGATCAGGTTGCGGCGGGCGTCGGTGCGGATGGCTCCGTAAGGAAGCTGCGAACCTGTAAGCACCACAGGCTTGGTCAGGTTCTCCAGCATAAAGCTCAGCGCCGAAGCCGTATAGGCCATCGTATCGGTCCCGTGCAGGATCACAAAGCCATCGTACTTTTTATAGTTTTGTTCAATCAGCACGGCCAGCTCCACCCATACGTCGGGCTGCATGTCGGATGAGTCGCGTAACGGTTTGAATGTATGAAAATCAACATGACAGTCCAGCTTTCTTAATTCCGGGAGATGGATCACCACCTGCTTGAAATCAAACGGCCGCAACGTACCGGTATCGGGATCGTGGGTCATACCGATGGTGCCGCCGGTGTATAAGATCAGGATGTTGGTCACGAAATCAGTTTAAGGTTTAAGGTTTAAAGTTAGTTAAGATACTTGAAGGTTTCGGGTTTTGCTTAGCTGTTTATCGTTCAGGGCATCACATGTGATGTCCTTACTTCGTGATCCTAACTCAGATTTCATTATTCAGCGTTCACTAACAGATTATCGTGTGGACATCACATGTGATGTCCTTACTTCGTGATCCTAACTCAGATTTCATTATTCAGCGTTTACTAACAGATTATCGTGTGGACATCACATGTGATGTCCTTACTTCGTGATCCTAACTCAGATTTCATTATTCAGCGTTCACTAACAGATTATCGTGTGGGCATCACATGTGATGTCCTTACTTCGTGATCCTAACTCAGATTTCATTATTCAGCGTTCACTAACAGATTATCGTGTGGACATCACATGTGATGTCCTTACTTCGTGATCTTAATTCAGCTTTCATTGTTCAGGAAGGCTACGTTTTTTCTGATGAATTCCGTGAGCGCTTCGCCTTTGAGCATGTTCTGGGCCAGCAGGGCTAAGTCAACAGCCTGTTTGGCCAGGGAGGCCTGGGATGCTGCATTGGTTTCGGTGAGTATTTTAGCAAACAGCGGATGATTGGTGTTGACAACAAGCTGGAACTGCTCGGGCATATTGCCCATGAAGTCGTAGCCTCCGCCGGCTGCAGCCATGTCTTTCATCCGGCGCATAAACTCCGGCCTGGTGATGACGACAGGCATGTCGTCGGCATGCAGGTTTTCGAATGCAACCTTGTATTGCTCCTTATTTATATTTGATTCAAGCAGCGACTGTATTGCATTTTTCTGCTCCTCACTCAGCGCCGATTCCTTTATTTCATCTTTCACGATCAGCCGGTCGGCGGTTTCCGCATCAACCCTCACAAAGGTTGCATTTTCAAGCTTATGCTCAAGCTGGTTGATGAAGTGGCTGTCGAGCACACCGTCCATCAGCAGTACATCATAGCCTTTTTTACGTGCGGCTTCAATAAATGAGTGCTGTTCGGTAACGTTGCCTGCATACAGGTAGACAATTTTTTTATTCTTGTCTTCCTGGTTCAGGCTGATCAGCTGCCTGTATTCATCAAAAGTGAAATATTTGTTTTCGGTATTCTTCAGCAGGCAGAAATTTTTTGCTTTGTCGTAAAACTTCTCATCACTTAAAATACCGTATTTAATGAACATGCCGATGTCATCCCACTTCGATTCAAAATCAGGACGGTTTTCTTTGAAAAGGTCGTCGAGCTTGTCGGCCACTTTTTTGGTGATGTGCGAGCTGATTTTTTTCACATTGGCATCGCTCTGCAAATAGCTCCGGGAAACATTTAAAGGGATGTCGGGTGAATCGATGACGCCATGGAGCAGCGTAAGGAATTCAGGAACGATGCCTTCCACTGAATCGGTAACAAAAACCTGGTTGCTGTACAGCTGTATCTTGTTGCGCTGGATCTCGAAATTCTTTTTCAGCTTCGGGAAATACAAAATGCCGGTGAGGTTAAACAGATAATCCACGTTGAGGTGAATGTTGAACAGCGGGTCATCACCAACGGGGTACAATTCGTGGTAAAAGTTTTTGTAATCCTCATCCTTCAGCTCAGCCGGCTTTTTGGTCCAGGCAGGACTGGTGTTGTTGATTAACCTGCCTTCAAATTTTATTTCAACAGGCAGGAAGCGGCAGTACTTTTTAAGCAGCCCTTCAATTTTGTGGTTATCGAGAAACTCCAGTGAGTCTTCGCTGATGTGCAACGTGATCACCGTTCCGCGTTCCGCTTTTTCGGCTTCTTCCAAAGTATAATCGGGGCTGCCATCGCATTCCCATCGCACTGCCTTGTCGGTCTGGTAGGAACGGGTAAGAATTTCAACCCTATCGGAAACCATAAACGAAGAATAAAATCCCAGTCCGAAATGACCGATGAGCGGGTTGGCTGCGGATTCATCCTTGTACTTGCTCACAAATTCCTCGGCCCCGCTGAATGCGATCTGGTTGATGTATTTTTCCACTTCATCAGCCGTCATGCCAACACCCTTGTCGGAAATGGTAATGGTTTTTGCTTCTTTATTGACTGCAATTTCAATGGCCAGGTCGCCGAGCTCTGTTTTATTTTCTCCCAGCGAGGTAAGCGTTTTCAGCTTTTGCGTGGCATCGGTTGCATTCGAAACCAGCTCCCTTAAAAAGATCTCATGATCTGAATAAAGGAACTTCTTGATGATGGGGAAGATGTTTTCGGTCTGGACATTAATTTTTCCGGTTTGCATGATTGTGTTTTTTGATTTTTTTTTCGCGGATGGCAAAGATAGTGCCTTCGGTGGAATGCTGACAATTTTTCATTAGTTATGAGTGATGAGTTATGAGTTATGAGTTGGGTTATGCAGGTGTTTTTCACTATCCACCGAATGACCCTTATAGCCCGGGGTTAAAACCCTGGGCTATTTTCGTAACAAAGGTCTTCACTGCGGCAGGCAGGCGTTTTTTACCATCCACCGAATGACCCTTATAGCCCAGGGTTTTAACCCTGGGCTATAAGGGGGAGCGACTTTTTCCGCTTATTACCTGCACAGACGCCTGTAAGCCAAGCCCGATAGGAGTGAGCAGCGGAGGCAGGTGCGGGAGCGGCGAGCGGATAGCGGGACAGGTGTTGCCATGAAACACCAGCGTTTGCTTTCAAAAAATAGAATCCACAACAATGCTTATTTAATACCAGGTTGTTTTCGTCCTGAACCTTTAAGGCTCAGACCGTTAAAAAACAACGACAGCAATTGTAGTACAAACAATGACAAAATCTGTGTGCATGTCACCCGATTGCAAAAAATTACAAAATTCAGGCGGTTTTTTAGCATAAAATGTCATTTAAATGTTTGTCATCTGAAAGTAAATCAGTACGTTTGCACCCCGTTTAAAATTATTAGTAACCAATTTATTATATTAAAAAATGACAAAAGCTGAATTAGTTGCAGAAGTAGCAACAAAAACAGGAATTGAAAAAATGGTCGTTCAGCAAACTGTTGAGTCCATGATGAAAGTGATTAAAAACTCGCTGGCCAACAAGCAGAACGTTTACCTGAGAGGATTCGGAAGTTTTATTGTTAAAAGAAGGGCTGAAAAAACAGGCCGTATCATTACCAGGAATACCACTATTATTATTCCGGAGCACTTTATCCCGGCTTTCAAGCCAGCCAAAACCTTCAGCGAAAAAGTAAAGAGCGCCCATAAAAAACCGGCATAAGGATAATGGGCTTTAAAACCAGGGTTGCATTGGTTGCCAGTGCCTGTGTGCTGGCCCTTGCCCTTTATTTTATGCCAAAAAAAGCCGGCGAAAAAGATACCGCCGAAACCGCTGCTGAATCACCGGCAGCTGCCAGGCAAAAGGGTTTCGACCCGGAACAGTTCATTGATAACACCAAAAAGCAGTTCAGACCTGCGCAGCTGAGTGAGATCAGCCGGCTTGAAACGGAAGTGAAAGCCGGAGGTAATGCCGTACAGCTGGAAGCACTGGCTACGGCCTGGGAAAACCTGCGCCAGCCAGGCATTGCAGCCTCTTACTACGAGCAGAAAGCAAACCTGGACCATGCGGAGAAAAGTTACCTGAATGCGGCTTACCGGTATTTTGATGCCTTTAAGGCAGCGGATGACACCCTGGAACGGGCACATTGGGTTGAAAAAGCCATTACGTGCTACGAGCAGGTGCTGAAGCTGAACCCGGAAAACCTGGACGCTAAAACCGATCTCGGACTTTGCTATGCCGAAGGTACTGGCAATCCCATGAAAGGGATTATGCTGCTGCGGGAGGTGGTAACTGCAAACCCGAAACATGAAAATGCCCAGCTTAACCTGGGATTTTTGTCGGTAAAATCGGGGCAGTATGAAAAAGCCATGGAACGCTTTGATAACGTGCTGGCCATAGATCCTGAACGTACCGATGTGTATATTTACAAAGGCGAAACAGCTTTGCAGATGGGAAAGCAGGAGGAGGCAGTGGCCTACTTTGAGCAGTACATGAAGGTTTCGAAGG
>Ga0157380_10000024_pt1 | contig 110947 bp, 111 predicted proteins | sample S35metaG_FD_119757 | JGI IMG/M metagenome (GOLD analysis project Ga0157380, IMG submission 119757) | Switchgrass rhizosphere microbial communities from Kellogg Biological Station, Michigan, USA - S3-5 metaG | ecosystem: Host-associated > Plants > Roots > Rhizosphere > Soil | place: USA...
AGGACCTTGATCCGGGCGCGGGCGCGGTTGACGCGCAGCCAGTCCTGGCGGTCGAAGATGCGGAAGACGGCCTCGGCGACCTTCATGTAATCGCCGTTGTCGGCCTCGACGAACTCGTAGAGGGTGGGGGCGACGCGGGCCATGATCGAGGTGCCGCCGCCGACCCTGACCTCGAAGCCCTTGACCCCGTCCTTTTCGACGGAGAGGAAGGCGATGTCGTGGATGCCGCTGATCGCCCGGTCCTCGGGGGAGCCGGTGAACGAGGTCTTGATCTTGCGCGGCATCAGCTGCGTCGTCGGGTGGCGGACGAAGTAGCGGACGTAGGCGGTGCCGTAGGAAGTGGGGTCGAAGACCTCGTCGGCGGCGACGCCGGCCCAGGGGTCACCGGTGACGTTGCGGACGGTGTTGCCACAGCCCTCGCGCGAGGAGAGGCCGGTTTCGGCGATCTCCCGCAGCAGCAGCTCGGTGTCGCGCAGCGGCACGTGGTGGATCTGGATGTTCTGGCGGGTGGTGATGTGGCCCTTGTTCAGCGGCGCGTACTTTTCGACGACGCTGGCGAAGGTGTCCATCTGCTCGGGCGTGACCCCGCCGAACGGAAGCTTGATCCGGATCATCTGAACGTCGGGCTGGCGCTGCCCGTAGACGCCCTGTTTGAGGCGGAAGCCGATGAACTGGTTCTCTTCCAGCTCGCCAGAGAGGAACTGCTCGGCTTCGTTGTCGAAATCGTCGAACTCGCGCTCGATGATCGGGATGATGTGGCCGGGGACGTTCTCGTAGGTCTCCGGGTTGGTCTGGGTCCCGACGCGGCCTTTGCCGCGCTGCTCCTTGTTCTCTGCGACGACTACCTCCATGGGAGGAAAGGTAGCAAACCCGATTGGGATTCAGGTATTTAAATCTTTGACCGGTCCCACAGGCGTCGCGGCACCCGAAAAAGGTGCCGTAAATCGGCAGAAATCAGCTATGGGAGGGTTTGCCCTGGGACTGGAGGATTGCCGCCGCCTCACCCGAGTCGGCTACGTAGCCGCCCTCCGGCTCCAGCGGCAGGTCACCGTCGCTCCAGCCGACGATCCCCTCGCTCATCTTGACCGCGTCGAAGCCGGCTTCGGCAAGCGCGGCGGTCGCCATCGAGGAGCGGTTGCCGCCGCGGCAGTAGACGACCACCGGGCGGTCCTTGTCGACCTCCCCGGTGCGCTGGGGGATCTCCGGCAGGGTGATGTGGATGGCGCCGGGGATGCGGCCCGCCTCCCACTCGTGGTCGGCGCGGACGTCGATCAGCTGCGCCCCCTCGTCGACCATCTTCTTGGCCTCGTCGCGCGAGACCTCGCGCGGTTCCTGCGGTGCATCTGCCATCAGTCGATCTCCGTTCCCTCGATCAAGAATGCGACGCGGACGTGGGCGCGGTACTCGTCGAGATTCTCACCGCGGATTCCCGTGGAGACGATGTCGACCGCGCGGATGTTGCGCAGGGACGCCTGTGCCTGCTGCAGCGCCTGTCTGGCGGCATCGTCGGTGGACGTCTTGGAGCTGCCGACCAGCTCGATGATTTTTACGACAGCCATGCGGAACCTCCTCGTAGGTCCTCGATCGTCTCCTTGGCACTGACTCCCTCCAGTAGGGCCGCGCGCTGCCAGGCCGGAACCTGGGGGGGCGCGGGTAGCGCAACCGCAAACTCGACCTCGAACTGGGCGATCGCGGCGGCGACAGCCGCAGCCTCGTCACCCTGGGCGGTCTTCCGTGCCATGTAACGAAGCCTAGTCCAAGCCGTTCAGCTCGCGGCGGCGACGCTCGAGCAGGGTGGCGAGATTGGCGAGGACGGTGTCGGGTTCGCGGAGAAGGCGTGGCCGCGTGATGCGGATCATCTCGACCCCGATCAGCTTCAGCTCCTCCTGGCGAAGGCGGTCGCGCTCGAAGGCGGCGCGGGTGCCGTGGGTCTCGAACAGGTCGAGTTCGACCGCAAAGCGGAGGTCCGGCCAGTAGGCGTCTAGCTCGTATCCCCCGACGTTGAAGTTCATCGCCGGGACGGGGGTGCCGGCGGCGCGAACGCGGCGGCGAAACAGGCGCTCGAAGCGCGAGCGGGTGAAGGCGGGGTCCGGCCGGTAGACGGCGAGCGCGCGGCCGAGGCGGCCGCGGCCGCGGTGCCCACCGGCGCGAGCAATGAGGGCTTCGACGGCGGCGAAGTCGAGCAGCTCGAGTTCTTCCGCCCGCTCGAGCAGGCGTTCGAGCTGGTCCGACCGCACGCGGATCGCGAGATCGAGCAGGGTGCGAGGGATCGAGGTAACCGGAAGCCCCTGGCACTCTCCTCGGTCCTCGGCGGCGAGGATCGAGGAGAAGTGAACCCGGAACCGCCGCTTCGCGCGCCGCCGAATCGGCGCGGTGACGTCGACCGTTTCCGGCGCATAGCGGTACAGGCCCCAGAGGTAGGCAGCCGACCCGTGACTGGCCACCGCCGGCCAGACGACCTCGCCGGTCTCGTTCGGTTCGGCCCCAAGGACCCCAGCCCAGCAATGGCTGTGCCAGGTCAATCGCCGATGCCCCACCGCGTAGACGCCGTGGTGAAGCCGATGGAGGCGTCCGGCTTCCGCCCATCCCAGAACAGTGTTTTCGGCATACCCGAGGTCCAGCAACTGAGCCGTGGATACGACCCCATGCTGGTGCGTCGCAAGGTCCGCAAGCGGCCGATCCAGCGCTGGCGTTCGTCCTTTCCCCGGCATCGATGGGGAAAGGACGAACGCCGCAGCAGTTCGCCCCCCTGGCGCGACTCAATCGCCGCTGCGTGCTTGAAATCTCGCTGCGGCCCGAGGTGGTCCGGCGGGTCAGCCGTGGAGGCCGGGGACGGGGATTCCGTATTTGACGTAGGCGCAGTTGAAGGGCTGGGGATCGAAGTTGTCGGTGATCGCCCGTCCCGCCGGCTCGCCGGTGCCCGCTACCTCGCGGGTTTCGGCCTTGCCGTTCTTTCCCTTCACCCTGATCTTCTTCGGCGGGCTGCCCTTGCCGCACTGGATCGAGAAGTCGCGGACGCCGTCGCGGGCGTCGATGATGTCGTCGCCGCCGTTGCCGTAGAAGCGGTCCTCGCCGGGCTGGCCGAGCATCGCGTTGGGGCCGCTGTCGCCGATCAGGACGTCCCAGTCGAAGGAGCCCTCCATGTCCTCGTTGCTGGGGTCGAGGCGGACCGAGTCGCAGCCTTTGATCGCCGTCACCCAGGCGGCCCGTTTGGGGAAGGAGATGATCAGCAGTCCGGGGTGAGCCTGGGTCTCGGCGAAGGACGCGTCGTCTTTCCCGGGCCCGCCGACGATCGCGCCGCCGGCACAGCCGCCGCCGGCTGCCAGCAGGTCGCCGTCGCCTTCGCCGTAGAGGAAGGTCGGGCCGGGCAGGCCGCCGACCAGGCCGTCGGCGCCGTCGCCGCCGTAGAGCTTGTCCGCCCCGGGCCCGGACTCGATCAGGTCGTCCTCGGGGCCGCCTTTGATCGTGTCGTTGCCGAAGCCGCCGGCGAGGCGCACGCTGCCGATCGACTCCAGGCTCCCTTCGACCACCAGGCTGTCGGCGCCCGGGCCGAGGTCCGCCATCAACCACCGCCCCGGGCCGTTGGCCGGGCAGGAGACGGTCGCTGAGCTGTTGGGGGCGTGGCTGCAGCCCGGGCCGATCGCCATCCCTTTCCTCCCGGTGACGCTGAAGGTCTCGCTGGCATCGTCATAGGCGACGACGAAGTGGTCGCGGCCGCCACCGCCGATCACCTGCAGGCCGGCGCCGCCGCCGGGCGTCGGGTTGAGTTCGACGTAGGCGGTCGCTTTCGGCGCCCGTTCCTTGCCGCAGGAGGTGGTGCGGCCCCTCGCCCCGGTACAGCCGTCGCTTCCCTGGCCACCGTCGACCGCGTCCGCCCCGCCGCCGCCGACGAGGTGGTCGTCGCCGGGGCCGCCGTCGATCACGTTCGCCTGCGGGCTGCCGATCAGGGTGTCGCGGAAGGCCGATCCTTCGAGGCTCTCGAAGCCGAACAGCTTGTCGTGCCCGTCGCCGTAGGCCCGGTGCTTGCGCAGCGAGACCCAGACGCCGCTGCCCTTGCCGCCCGCCCGCGCGGTCGCGAAGGAGGCGATATCGCCCTTCCCGGCCCCACCCGACATGCGGTCGTAGCCGTAGTCGCCGTGGACCAGGTCTTCGTCCCCGGGCCCACCGTTGACGATGTCGATGCCGAGATCGCCGGCGACCTCATCGCGGGCTCCGGGGCCGCCGAGGATTTTGTCGTCGCCGAGGTTGCCGTTCACCTGGTCCTCGGCCCCGGCGCCGCCGTCGACTTCGTCGTTGCCGCGGCCGCCGTGCATCTCATCGGTCCCCGGGCCGCCGCAGATCAGGTCGTTGCCGAGGCTGCTGAAGACGACGTCGTCGCCCTCGCCGCCCCAGATCACGTCGCGTTCGGGGGTCCCCCGGATCACGTCGTCCTCTTCGGTGCCGACGATCTCCGCCAGCCGCCCGTGGCAGCGGGGGTCTTCGCGGCTGTCCGCGGCCAGCGCGACAGCGCTCGCCGCGAACGCGGCAAGCGCCAGCAGCGCAAGAACGGTGACCCCCCTCGACAGACTCACGTGGGCTGGATCGTAGTGGGAAGTCAGGCGCTGCGGATCAACTTCTTGTTGACGAACTCATCCGCCCCGTAGCGACCGAGCTCGCGGCCGAACCCGGATCGCTTGAAGCCGCCGAACGGCAGCTCGGGACTGTCGGCGCCGACCAGGTTGACGTAGACCATCCCGGCTTCGATCTGGTCGGCGACCCGCTCGGCCTGCTCCTTGTCGGTGCTCATCAGGTAGGAGCCGAGCCCGAACGGCGTCCGGTTGGCGAGCTCCACCGCCTCCTCCTCGGAGGAGACCCGGTAGACCTGCGCCACCGGCCCGAAGAACTCTTCCTGCGAGGCCTCGTCGCCGGGCTTGATCCCGGTGAGGATCGTCGGTTCGAAGTAGTTGCCGTCGCGCTTACCGCCGATCTGCACCTCGGCGCCGTTCGCGATCGCCCGCTTGACCTGGTCCTCGAGCCGGTCGGCCGCCGACTGCGAGGAGAGCGGTCCGACTTCGGTGTCCTCCGCGGTCGGGTCGCCGGGCTTCGCCCCGCCCAGCTCTTCCTTGAACTTCTCGAGGAACTCGTCGTAGAGCTCGTCGACGACGATGAACCGCTTCGCCGCGTTGCAGGACTGGCCGGTGTTGTCGAGCCGCGCTTCGGCCGCCGCCGTGACCGCCTCGTCGATGTCGTCGGTGCCGAGCAGGATGAACGGATCCGAGCCGCCGAGCTCGAGCACGACCTTCTTCAGGTTGCGGCCCGCGATCGCGGCGACCGCGGAGCCGGCGCGCTCGGACCCGGTGACCGAGACGCCGCGCACCCGCGGGTCCTCGATCACCCACTCGATCTGCTCGTTGGTGGCGTAGACGTTCTCGTAGGCACCGTCGGGAACGCCGGCGTCATCGAAGATCTGCTGCATCGCCGCGGCCGACTCCGGGCACTGCGGCGCGTGCTTGAGCAGGATCGTGTTGCCGATCACCAGGTTCGGGCCGGCGAAGCGGGCCACCTGGTAGTAGGGGAAGTTCCAGGGCATGATCCCGAGCAGGACGCCGAAGGGGCTGCGGCGGACCACCGCGGTGCCCTCGCCGCCGAGCAGCTCGATCGGCTCGTCGCCCATCAGGCTCTCGGCGTTGTCGGCATAGAAGCCGTAGATCATGCCGGCGAAGTCGACCTCCATCAGCGCCTGCTCGATCGGCTTCCCCATCTCGCGAACGATGATCTCGGCCAGCTTCTGACGGCGCTCGGAGTGCAGCTCGCCGACCTTGCGCACCAGCGCCGCGCGCTCGGCCACGCCGGTCGAGGCGGGGAAGGTGCGGGACGCCTGGTCCGCCCGGTCGATCGCCGCGCGGAGATCGTCGTCGGAGATCTCCGGGTACTCCCTGATCGTCTCGCCGGTGGCTGGGTTGACTACCGCGTAAGTGCTCATTCAGCTCCCCATGGTGCGTGGTTTCAAGTTCCTTCTAGCCCTTCAAGCCCTGTTCTAACCCCAGCGCATCCTCGACCGGGACGTAATCCATCCCCACGCCCTCCGCCACCGCCGGGTGGGTGACCTTGCCGCCCGCGACGTTGACCCCCGGTCGCAGCCCGGGGTCGCGGCGGATCGCCTCGGCGACGCCGTGGTCGGCGAGCGCCAGCACGTAGGGCAGCGTCGCGTTGGTGAGGGCGTGGGTGGAGGTGATCGGGACCGCGCCGGGCATGTTGGCGACGCAGTAGTGGGTGATCCCGTCGACCTCGAAGGTCGGATCGCGATGGGTGGTCGGCCGCGAGGTCTCGAAGCAACCGCCCTGGTCGATCGCGACGTCGACCAGCACCGCGCCGGGCTTCATCAGCTGCAGCTGGTCGCGGCGGATCACGTACGGCGCCCGCGCTCCGTGGACCAGCACCGCGCCGATCACCAGGTCGGCGCTCGGCAGCATCTGCTCGACCGCCAGCCGGGTCGAGTAAACGGTCGAGCAGCGCCCGCCGAAGGCGACTTCGAGCTCGCGCAGGCGGTCGATCGAGCGATCGAAGACGAAGACGTCGGCTTCCATCCCGATCGCGATGAAGGCCGCGTTCATCCCCACCACGCCGCCGCCAATCACCATCACATTGGCGGCGGCGACCCCGGGCACCCCTCCAAGCAAGATGCCCCTGCCGCCCATCGGTTTCTCCAACATGAAGGCGCCGGCCTGGGTTGCGATCTTCCCCGCCACCTCGCTCATCGGCGCCAGAAGCGGCAACCGGCCGTGGGCGTCCTCGACGGTCTCGTAGGCGATCGCCGTCACCCCGGAGCCGCAGAGGCCGCGCGTCTGCTCGGGATCCGGCGCCAGGTGCAGGTAGGTGAAGAGGAGCTGACCCGGGCTCAGCATCTCGATCTCCTGGGGCTGCAGCTCCTTGACGTGGAGGATCATCTCCGCGGCGGAGAAGACGGCCTCGGCGTCGGGGACGATCGTCGCCCCCTGCGCCTCGTACTCGGCGTCGGCGATCGCGCTGCCCTCGCCGGCCCCGGCCTGGACCAGGACCTCATGGCCGTGCTCGCTCAGTTCCCGCACCCGGCGGGCGTCACCGCGACGCGGTACTCGTCGGACTTGATCTCGGTCGGGACGCCGATCCTCACGCGACCAGCTCCCTCGCTCGCAGCGCCAGCCAGAACTCGATCCGGTCGTGGGCGCGCGAGAGGTCGCGCCCGGTCAGCTCTTCGACCTTGCGCATCCGGTAGCGCAGGGTGTGGCGGTGGCAGTAGACCTGGCGGGCCGCGCGCTCCCACTGGCCGTTCTGCTCGATGAACGCCTCCAGCGAGCGCAGCAGCTCTCCCCCGTACTCCTCGTCGCCGCGCTCGATCGGCCCGAGGACGCTGTCGCAGTAGAGGTCGAGCGCGTCGTCGTCCTGGATCGAGAGCAGCAGGGTGAAGGCGCCGAGGTCGCGCCAGGAGGCGACGTCGGGGGCGGCGCCGTTGTCGAAGGCGGTTGCCTCGAGGGCGCAGCGGGCCTCATGGAAGGAGTGGCGCAGGCGCTCGGGCGGTGCCGGGCGACTGGCGGCGGCGCGCACCTCGCCGCGCTCGCCGGCGAGCTTCTTCCGCACCTCGGTGGCGACGTCGATCGGGTCGCGGTCGTCGCAGTCGACGACCGCGCAGAGCAGCTCGCGGCCGGCGGTCGAGTGGGGCGCGACGACCGACGGGCAGGCATCGGTCGCCAGCGCCGCTTCCAGCGCCGCCGCCGCCTCGCCCGGATCGTCGAGCTGGAAGACGAGCACAGCCGCCTCCTCGCCGATCCCGAAGGGCTCGAGCCGGCGCCGCAGCTCGGTCGGGTCCATGCGGCCGCCGAGCGCCGCGGCGAGCACGTCGCCGGCCAGCCGCCGCTCGGTCTCGCGGGCGACCCGACGCCGCATCAGCTCCAGCGCCACCACCGCGACCGCCTGCTGCAAAATCAAGCGCTCGAAATCGCCGAGCCCGCCGGAGTCGCGGACGATCACCACCCAGGCCTGCGGCGGGCCGCCGCCGGGCGAGATCACCGGGTGGGCAAGCGCCCGGCCCGCGACGCTCGGATGCGAGGGCACGAAGGGATGGCCGTCGTGGGCGTGGCCGAGCGCTTCCTTGCGGATCGCGGCGATCGCCTCGGTGGAGAGCTGGCGGCGGAAGCCCTTGCCGGCGAGCCGCTCGCCGCGGGCATCGAGCACGGCGACGGTGCCGCCGACAGCGGAGGCGACGGTGGCGGCGATTTCCTCCAGCCCGCGCTCCTCCAGGACCAGCCGCTCGAGCCGCCGCTGCACCGCGATCCCCCGCTGCAGCACCTCGTACTGCTCGTTGACCAGGCGGGCGAAGGCCTTCTCGGTGATCGCGATGAACGGCACCGAGTAGGGCACCTCGAAGAGCGGGAACTCGCGCTTCTCGGCCTCGTCGACGAGCGCCTTCGGCAGCCCCTTGTGGCTGAAGCCGGTGCCGAACCCGAGTCCGGCGAGGTTGCGGTCGGCAAGGATGCGGATGAAGGCGCGCTGCTTGGCCGCGGTCTCCAGCGGGATCCCGGTGGTCAGCATCAGCTCGCCGCCGGAAAGCCACGGGGTCGGGTCCTCGAGCTCGGAGATGTGGACCCAGCGCACCGGTGCCGCCGCCGCGTCGGCACCGGCAGCCAGCTCGAGGTCGAGCTCGTCAAGCAGGCTCTGGACGGTGAGCACCGTGGCTCCTCAGTTTCGGCGCAGGCGTTCCGCTCGCGCGGATTGGCCGGCTGCCCCGCTGACCATCTGGTCCCAGGCATCCGTCAGCACCGCGCGGAGGACGTCGTGGATCTCTTCGAACTGCTCGGTGTCGGAGATCAGCGGCGGCGCCAGCTGGATGACCGGGTCGCCGCGATCGTCGGCGCGACAGATCAGCCCGCGCTTGTAGAGCTCTCCGGAGAGGAAGCCGCGCAACAGCCGCTCGGACTCCTCGTCGTTGAAGCTCTCTTTCGTCTCCTTGTCTTTGACCAGCTCGACCGCGTGGAAGAAACCGGCACCGCGCACGTCGCCGACGATCGGCAGGTCGTGGAGCGTCTCCAGCATCCCCCGGAACTCGCTCTCCTTGCGCAACACGTGGCCGCAGAGGTCCTCGCGCTCGTAGACGTCGAGGTTGGCCATCGCGATCGCGGCGGCGATCGGGTGGCCGGCGAAGGTGAAGCCGTGGGCAAAGGAGGCGTCGCCCTCCATGAACGGCTCGGCGACCTTGTCGGAGGCGATCACCCCGCCCATCGGCGCGTAGGCCGAGGTCAGCGCCTTGGCGACGGTGATCATGTCGGGGACGTAGTCGAAGCGTTCGCAGCCGAAATAGTGGCCGAGGCGGCCCCAGGCGCAGATCACCTCGTCGGAGATCATCAGCACGTCGTACTGATCGCAGATCTCCCGCACCCGCTGGAAGTAGCCGTCGGGCGGGACGAAGCAGCCGCCGGCGTTCTGCACCGGCTCGAGGATCACCGCGGCGACGGTCTCGGGCCCCTCGAAGACGATCCGCTCCTCGATCGCGTCGGCCGCCCAGGTCGGGTCGCGATCCTTGGGCCAGCGGTAGATGTTCGTGTTCGGGACGTGGCAGCCGCCCGGCGCCAGCGGCTCGAACTGGCTGCGCAGCTCGGTGATGCCGGTCGCGGAAAGCGCCCCCAGGGTGGTGCCGTGGTAGGCGACCTCGCGGGCGATCGTCTTGTGCTTCTGGCCTTTGCCGTGCATGCGGTGGTAGTTGCGGGCGAGCTTCAGCGCGGACTCGACCGCCTCGCCGCCGCCGGAGGTGAAGAAGACGCGGTTGAGGTCGCCCGGCGCCAGCGCGGCGATTCGCGAGGCGAGTTCGATCGCCTTCGGGTGGGCGTAGCTCCAGAGCGTGTAGAAGTCGAGCTCCTCGACCTGGCGGGCGGCGGCCTCGCCGTACTCGGTGCGGCCGTGGCCGGCGTTGACGCAGAAGAGGCCGGAGAGCCCGTCGAGGTAGCGGTTGCCGTGTTCGTCGTAGACGTAGCAGCCCTCGGCCCGGGTGATGATCGGTATCTCGTGATCGGGGCCGTAGCCGCCCATCCGCGAGAAGTGCATCCAGAGGTGGCGTCGCGCCATCTGCTGGAGATCGGTTCCTGCTGGGGCCTGCGACGCGGTGGCCATACGGCTCTCCTCTCCGGTTACGACGTTATGGACAAAACTAGAGCCAGAACCCAACGATGGCAAGTGGTCTATGGGTCAAGGACCGCAAGAGACGTTGTACATGAGGTACAACCCGTGCCTGTGCTTTTGGGACATTCGCCACTTGTGCGGCGCTCCGCCGAGGCTTACGGTCGGTAGGTGGCCGCTATGGGGGATGAGGCGATGGGAACCGGGGACAAGGGGCTGAAAAAGGATGCGATCGGGTTCAGTGACGGGCTGACGATCGCCCTCGCCTCGACCGCCCCCGCCTACTCCCTGGCCGCGGTGATCGGCTCGATCGTCGTCATCGTCGGCTTCCAGGCGCCGGCGGCGCTGCTGCTCTCCTTCGTACCGATGTTCTTCATCGCCGCGGCCTTCTACTACATGAACCGCGCCGACCAGGACTGCGGCACCAGCTTCTCCTGGGTGACCCGGGCGATCGGCCCGCAGTCGGGCTGGATCACCGGCTGGGCGATCTGCGTCACCGGCATCCTCGTCGTCGGCTCGCTCGCCGACGTCGCCGCCTACTCCTTCTTCGAACTGATCGGGGCCGAATCGCTGGTCGAAAGCAAATGGGCGGTGACGAGCCTGGCGCTGGTCCTGATCGCGGTGATGACGACGATCTGCGTGCTCGGCACCGAGCTCTCGGCCAACCTGCAGAAGGGGCTGATGGTCCTCCAGATCGGGCCGCTGCTGCTGTTCGCCGCGGTCGCGATCTACAAGGTGCTCAGCGGCGACGCCCCCGGCGCCGCGGTCGACCCCTCGCTCTCCTGGTTCAACCCGTTCGCGATCTCCAGCGGCGGCGCCCTCACCGGCGCGCTGCTGCTCGGCGTCTTCATCTACTGGGGCTGGGAGAGCGCGGTCAACCTCAACGAGGAGACCGAGGGAGCCGCGACCTCCCCCGGGCTGGCCGGGCTGGTCAGCACCGTGCTCCTGCTCGTCACCTATCTCGGCGTGGCGACTGCGCTGGTCGCCTGGAAGGGAGAGGCGGGGGCGGCCGCCTTCGACGACAACGAAGCGATCCTCGCCAACTACGCCGAAGGCGTGCTCGGCAGCCCGCTCGACAGCCTGGTGCTGCTGGCGGTGGTCGTCTCCGCCCTCGCCTCGACCCAGACGACGATCCTGCCCGCCTCGCGGACGTCGCTCTCGATGGCCCGGGCCGAGGCGATGCCGAGCGCCCTGGGCGAGGTCAGCTCCCGCTACTTCACCCCGGTGGTCTCGACCGTGGCGATCGGCGTGCTGGCGGTCGCCTGGTACCTGCCCTCGAAGCTGGTCAGCGAAAACTTCCTCTTCGACTCGCTCTCGGCGCTGGCCCTGATGATCGCCTTCTACTACGCCTTCACCGGCATCGCCTGCGCCGTCTACTACCGGCGCGAGCTGCGCAAGTCGGTGAAGAACTTCCTCTTCGTCGGCGTCGCCCCGGTGATTGGCGCCTTACTCCTTGGGTACCTCTTCTTCAAAGCGCTGGTCGACTATGCAGATCCCGAAAACTCATACACCGGATCCTCATGGTTCGGCGTCGCCCCGCCGGCGGTCATCGGTGTCGGCTTCCTCGTCCTCGGCTTCCTCCTCTTGCTGGCCTGGCGACGGCATCAGCGCGAACCGTTCTTCCAGCGCCGGCGCGAAGTCGCGCCGCCCGGGCTGTTGGAGGGCCTGCCGGCGGAGCCGGAGCCGGCCCCCGCGAGAGCGGACTGAGCGATGACCGCCGGGGGCGAGACGAGCGCGCCGGGCGGCAGCGCCGGCGTCGAGTTGCGCGACGTCAGCAAGCGGTTCGGGGATTTTCTCGCGGTCGACGACCTCAGCCTCGAGCTGCCGGGGGGAGAGTTCTTCACCCTGCTCGGGCCGAGCGGCTGCGGCAAGACGACGACGCTGCGGATGATCGCCGGCTTCGAGCGTCCGACCGAGGGTGAGATCCGGATCGACGGCGAGGACGTCGCCCAGTTGCCCCCGCACAAGCGCCCGACCAACACCGTCTTCCAGAGCTACGCCCTCTTCCCCCACCTCACCGTCGAGGCCAACGTCGCCTTCGGCCTCAAGCGCAAGAAGGTCGGCAAGGACGAGATCGCCGAGCGGGTCGCGGCCGAGCTCGAGCGGGTCGGCCTCGCCGCGGACGCCAGGCGCAAGCCCTCGCAGCTCTCGGGGGGGATGCAGCAGCGCGTCGCCCTCGCCCGCGCGCTCGTCAACCTGCCCAAGGTCCTGCTGCTCGACGAGCCGCTCGGGGCGCTGGACCTGAAGCTGCGCAAGGGGCTGCAGCTCGAGCTGAAGCGGATCCAGCGCGAGGTCGGGATCACCTTCGTCTACGTCACCCACGACCAGGAGGAGGCGCTGACGATGAGCGACCGGATCGCGATCATGAATCGCGGCAAGGTCGAGCAGATCGGCAGCCCCGAGGAGGTCTACGAGCGGCCCACGACCAGCTTCGTCGCCGGCTTCATCGGCGTCTCCAACCTGATGCCGGGAACGGTTTCGGCGCCGGGCCGGGTGAAGCTGGACAGCGGCCCGGAGATCGCCGGCGATACCGGGGGCCTGAAGCCGGGCGAAGGGTGCGCCGCGGTGGTCCGTCCCGAGAAGCTGCGCGTCGATCTGGCGGGGGATCAGGGTCCCGTCGCGGGCCTGCCGCAGGTCAAGGGAATGGTCGAGAGCTCGGTCTATCTCGGCACCGCGACCCAGCTGATCGTCGACATCGGCGCCGGGGTACGGATGACGGTGCTGGTCCCGAACGCCGACGAGTCGGAGCGCCAGCAACTGCCCGGCGGCGGCGCCGAGGTGGTCCTCAGCTGGGAGCCACAGCACATGCACGTCGTCATCGACGAGGACGAGGAGAGATGAGATGAGCTCGATCGGTGGACTCCGGAGGCTGGCCGTTGCCATGGCGGTGCTGGCGGCGGTCCTCGGTCTGGCGGCCTGCGGCAGCGGCATCGAGGCGGGCGGCGACCCGGCCGGATCCGGTGGCGGCAACGGCAACCGGGTCGAGCTCGAAGCGAAACCGTCGGGCGATCTGACGATCTCCAACTGGCCGCTCTACATCGACAAACAGACCGTCCCGGATTTCGAAGAGGAGACCGGCGTCTCGGTCAAGTACGTCGAAGACGTCAACTCCAACGAGGACTTCCTGGCGAAGATGCAGCCCCTGCTCGCCAACGGCGAGGCCGGCGGCCGCAGCCTGATGGTCGTCACCGACTGGATGGCGAACAAGATGAACGAACTCGGCTACCTGCAGGAATTCGACCCCGCCGGGATCCCGAACTTCCAGGTCAACCTCGCCGACAACCTGCGGGCCGCCTCCTTCGACCCCGGCCGCGACTTCGCCGCCCCCTGGCAGTCGGGGATGACCGGGATCATCGTCAACAAGGACCAGGCCCCCGACGTGCGCTCCGTGTGCGACCTCTTCGACCCGCAGTACAAGGGCAAGGTCGAGATGCTGAACGAACTCCGCGACACCGTGCCGCTGGTGATGAAGTGCGAAGGGGTCGACCCGAACACGGCCGACGAAGCCGACTGGATGAAGGCGATCGACAAAATCGGCGAAGCGGCCCAGTCGGGGCAGATCCGTCGCTTCACCGGCAACGACTACGCGGCCGACCTGACCAACGGCAATGCGATCGCGGTGATCGGCTGGTCCGGCGACGCGGTCCAGCTGCAGGCCGACAACCCGCAGATCGAATGGAGGATGCCGACCGAGGGCTGCATCCTCTGGTCGGACAACATGGTGATCCCGGTCGGGGCGCCGAACCCGACCGCCGCCGAGGCCTGGATCGACTACGTCTATGACCCGGTCAACCAGGCGCAGATCGAGGCCTACGTGAATTACGTCAGCCCGGTCGAAGGGACGAAAGAGGTGCTGCTCGAGCAGGAACCCGACGTGGCCAAGAACCCGCTGATCTTCCCCGACAAGGCGTTCACCAAGAAGTGCTCGATCCAGCCGGCGCCGACCGGCGAACTGGAAGAGAACGTGAACCGTGCCTTCAACGCGGTGCTGAACGGGTAGCGGCATGCTGAAACGCCGGACCATCCCCTATGCGCTGCTCCTGCCGGGGGCCGTCTGGCTGATCGTCTTCTTCGTCTTCCCGCTCTTCTACATGGGCCGGCTCTCGCTCGAGACCGGCTCCATCGGCAGCTACGAATTCACCTGGAACTGGGGCAACTACTCCGATGCCCTCGACCTCTACCAGACCCAGTTCGTCCGCAGCTTCCTCTACTCCGGGCTGGCGACGGCGATCGCCCTGCTGTTGGCCTACCCGCTCGCCTACGCGATCGCCTTCAAGGCGGGCCGATGGCGCAACCTGCTGCTCTTCGCCGTCGTCGCCCCGTTCTTCACCACCTACCTGATCCGGACCCTGGCCTGGGTCACGATCCTCTCCGACGACAGTCCCGTGGTCGACGTGATGAAGTTCTTCGGCTTCGTCGGCGAGAACGGACACGTGCTCGCCACCGGCCCCGCCGTCATCGCCGGGCTGGTCTACAACTTCCTTCCCTTCATGGTGCTGCCGATCTACGCCAGCCTGGAGCGGCTGGACGTGCGCTTGATCGAGGCGGCGAAGGACCTCTACTCGAACGCGACCACGGCCTTCTTCCGGGTGACGCTGCCACTCTCGGCGCCCGGCGTCGTCGCCGGCACCCTGCTCACCTTCATCCCCGCCACGGGCGACTACATCAACGCCCAGTTCCTCGGCAGCGCCGGCAACCAGATGATCGGCAACGTGATCCAGTCGCTCTACCTGAAACAGAGCGACTACCCGGCGGCGGCGGCGCTCTCCTTCGTGCTGATGGCGATCATCCTGGTGATCGTCCTCGTCTACATCCGCTTCGCCGGCTCGGAGTCGCTGATGGGCGAGGAGGCAGCGCGATGAGCGCCGCCTCCACCTCGGCGCGGTTCTGGCTCTGGCTGCGCGAGCACGCCGTCAACATCGTCGCCGCCCTGGTCGTGATCTACATGCTGATCCCGATCGCGGTGATCTTTGTCTTCTCCTTCAACGATCCCGCCGGGCGCTACAACTTCACCTGGGTCGGTTTCACGCTCGAGCACTGGGGCAACGCCTTCTCGATCCCGGAACTCAACGACGCCCTCTGGACCTCGATCAAGCTGGCGCTGCTGGCGACCCTGATCTCGACCGTGATCGGGACGATGATGGCGCTGGCGCTGGTCCGCCACCAATTCTTCGGCCGCCGCCTGACCAACGTCCTGATCGTGATCCCGATGGCGACGCCCGAGGTCGTGATCGGCGCCTCGCTGCTCTCCTTCTTCCTCATCCTCGGCAGCCCCTCGCTCGGCTTCGAGACGCTGCTGATCGCCCACGTCATGTTCTGCATCAGCTTCGTGGTCGTCGTCGTCCGCTCGCGCCTGATCGGCTTCGACCGCAACCTCGAGGAGGCCGCCAAGGACCTCGGGGCCAGTTCCTTGCAGACCTTCCGCCTGGTCACCCTGCCGCTGATCATGCCCGGCATCTTCGGCGGCGCGATGCTGGCCTTCGCCCTCTCGATCGACGACTTCGTGATCTCCAACTTCAACTCGGGGACGACGGTGACCTTCCCGCTCTACATCTTCGGCGCCGCCCAGCGCGGGATCCCGGTCGAGGTCAACGTGGTCGCGATGATCCTCTTCTTCTTCACCGTCGCCGCGATGGGCTTCACCACCTGGCAGCAGCGGCGGGCGGAAAAGCTGGCGGAAGTCCGGCCCGAGCAGGAGACGACCGTCGCGGGGCCGGCCGGTTCGTCGGCGGCGACCCAGCCCTAGCGGCCGATGTGAAACCCGATCAGCTCCGGGACCTTGGCCACGGCCGAGGCGAGCTTCGATGGCTGGCGGTCCTCCAGCTCGGCCTGCTCCTTCTTGAGGATGCCGAGGCGGATCGCCTCGCCTCCGATCCAGTGGAAGGGCTCCGGGGGCAGGCGCGGGGCCTGGTCGTCGACGAAGGCGAGGGCGGTGTGCTCGTCTCTTCTGTCCAGCGCCAGCGAGGCGAGGGTGCGGCCGACCATGTTGCTGGGCCCGACGCCGTTGCCGGTGTAGCCGGCGGCGGCCCAGGCGTTGCCGTGGCCGAGTGTGTGGACGGAGGGAAGGTGGGTCGGGGAGGCGTCGATCGGGCCGCCCCAGGCGTGGGTGATGCGGCGGCCGCGGAGCGCGGGGAAGTACCGGTAGAGGTCCTCGGTCGCGGCGTCGACGACGCCGGCGTCGACCTCGGTGCGGCCTCCCGTCCGGGCGCCCATCGCGATCCGCCCTCCTCCCCAGCCGAAGGCGATGCGGCCGTCGGGAGTGGTGCGGAAGTAGTGGAGCAGGGCACGGGCGTCGGTGATGCAGTCGCTGCCGGTCCAGCCGATCCGCTCCAGCACGTCGGGCACCGGCTCGGTGAGGACGATGTGGGAGGAGGCGACGGTGAGCCGGCCGCGCAGCGGTCCGCGCCGTCCTTTGGCGGCGGCTCCGATCGCGACCACGCCGCGAGGGGCGCGGACCGAACCGGCCTCGGTACGCGCCATCACCCCCTCGCCGGTCGCCCGGAAGGAACGCACCGGCGAGGACTCGCAGATCTCGACTCCCGCCGCCAGCAGCTGCTGGCGCAGGCCAAGGGCCAGCCGCGCCGGCTGCAGGGTGGCGGAGGTCGGCGAGACCGCGCCGCCGCGGAAGGCCGGGGAAGCGCAGCGCTCGCTGACCTGCTCGGCGCTCAGCGGCTGCAGCATCTGCGGTACCCCGAGCTCGCGGCAGGCCCGCACCGCGCGCTCCCAGGCGGCGTCGTGAGCGGCCGCGGTCGAGACCTGGACGTAGCCGGCGGGGCGGAACCAGGCGTCAACCGCCCGGTCCTCGCAGAAGGCGCCGATCCGCGCCACCGCCGCCTCGGCCGCCTGCGCCACCCGCAACGCCGCTGCGTCGCCCCAGCGCTGGCGCATCGAGGCGAGCGAGAACCACATCGCATTGCAGAAGCCGCCGTTGCGGCCGCTCGGCCCGCGCCCGCAGACCGGTTCGGACTCGAGCAGGACGACCCGCGCCCCGGGTTGCAGCTGGCGCGCGTACCAGGCGGTCCACATCCCGGTGTAGCCGCCGCCGACCACGACCACGTCGGCCTCCAGGCCGCCGCTCAGCGGCGGGCGCGGCTCGACCTCGCCCGCCTCCTCGACCCAGTAGCCCAGGCGCGTGTGGACCATCGCCTGATTCTCCCCGACGCCGCCGGTCGCCACCGTCCAAGGAACCGCGCCGAAGTTGTCCAAGCCCGCGGTGACCGGTCCGTAGACTCGCACCGATGGCAGGAGATGGTCAGGACTCCACTCCTTACGTCGACGCCCTGCTGGCCTACGCGAAGCTCGACCCCGGGCGCTTCCAGGTCCCCGGGCACAAGGGCGGCATCGGCGCCGACCCGGCGATGGTCGATCTGGTCGGCGAGGTCGGGCTGCGCAACGACATCCCCTCGGTCACCGAGGGGGTCGACGTCGGGCCCGAACCGACCCCCTTCCAGCAGGCGCAGGAACTTGCCGCCGCGGCCTGGGGCGCCGGCCGCACCTGGTTCCTGATCAACGGCGCCTCCCAGGGCAACCACGCGACGATGCTGGCCCTCGCCCACATGGGCAGCCGGGTCGTCGTCCAGCGCAACGTCCACTCGTCGGTGATCGACGGGCTGGTCCTCAGCGGCATCCGCCCGACCTTCGTCGACCCCGAGCTCGACCCCGAGCTGGGGATCGCCCACGGGCTGACCCCGGACTCGCTGGCGGCGGCGCTCGACGAGACGCCGGAGGCGGTGGCGGCGCTGGTCGTCTCCCCCACCTACTTCGGCGCCTGCGCCGACGTCGCCGGGCTGGCCGAGGTGGCGCACTCGCGCGGGGTGCCGCTGGTGGTCGACGAGGCCTGGGGCGCCCACCTCCACTTCCATCCCGACCTGCCCACCGCCGCGCTGGAGTCCGGCGCCGACCTCGTCACCTCCTCGACCCACAAGATCGTCGGCAGCCTGACCCAGGCGGCGATGCTGCACGTCGGGCGCGGGGGTCGCATCGACGACGCCGTCGTCGACCGCTGCGTCAGCCTGGTCGAGACCACCAGCCCCAGCGGCCTGCTCTCCGGCTCGCTCGACGCGGCCCGGCGCCAGGTGTCCGTCCACGGCGAGGAGCTGCTCGGCGAGACGCTGGCGGCGCTGGAAACGATCCGGGAGCGGATCCGGGGGATCCCCGGCCTCGACGTCCTCGACGAGCGGATGGTCGGCCGTCCCGGAGTCGCCGGCTGGGACCCGCTGCGGCTCGGGATCGACGTCCGCGGCACCGGCTCCAGCGCCCAGCGGCTCTGGAAAGCCGCCTTCCACACGGCCGAGATCGACCTCGAGCTCTACTCGGGCAACGTCGTCGTCGCGATCTTCGGCGTCGGCGAGCCGGCGGAGCAGGCGGGCGAGCGGTTGCTCGAGGGACTGCGCAACGCGGTGGCCGAGCTGGAGGAGACCCCGGGAGCGCCGGATGAGAAGCTGGCGCCGGCGCCGCCCTGGGGCGAGCTGGTCCTGACCCCGCGCGAAGCGTTCCTCGGTCCGCAGGAGGTGGTCCCGTTCGAAGCCGCCGCCGGCCGCATCGCCGCCGAGGGCCTCGCCGCCTACCCGCCCGGGATTCCCAACGTCCTTCCCGGCGAGCGCCTCACCACCGAGACGCTCGACTTCATCCGCGAAAGCCTTGCGCATGGCGGTTATGTCCGGGGCGGATCGGACCGGGAGCTGAAGACGTTGCGCGTGGCCGCTGAGGGAGTCGGGTGAGAGGGTCGGCTGGCAACAGCGGGGAGGGCCCGCCGACCCCCTCACCCGACTCCTTTACGCTCCGGGCATGACCAGCTTCGATGCGATCGCGGACCTGCCCCTTCTAGTCGAGGGCTGTGAGTTCGAGGGGCTCGAGATCACGATGGGCTCCTTCGAACGGCTGACGACGATCGTCAAGCTGCGCGGCGGCGGGCAGGAGGGGATCGGAGAGGACGTCGTCTACGACGCCGTCGACCACGTCGGCCAGCAGAGCCACGGCCCGCCGGGCGGGCTGGCCGGCAGCGGCACCTTCGCAGAGTTCTCCGAGCGGCTCGACGGGATCGACCTCTTCCCGGCGGGGGAGCCGGTACGCGAAGACGTCTCCCGCGACTACCGCCGCTGGGCCTTCGAGTCGGCCGCCCTGGACCTGGCGCTGCGCCAGGCGGGCACCAACCTTGCCGCCGCACTGGATCGTCAGCCGCAGCCGGTGAACTTCGTCAACTCGATGCGGCTGGCCGGCTTCGAAGAGGGCGCGCGCTCCTCGATCGAGCCGCTGCTGGCCAGGCTCGCCGTCTACCCGACGCTGCGCTTCAAGCTCGACCCGGCCAACGACTGGGACGACGATCTGATCGCGGCGCTGGCCGCGACCGGCGCGGTCGACTCGCTCGACCTCAAGGGCTTCTACAAAGGCACGCCGGTCGACGTCGACACCGATCCCGAGCTCTACGCGAAGCTGATCGAGACCTTCCCCGACGCCTGGCTCGAGGATCCCGACGTGACCGACGAGACCAGGCCGCTGCTCGACCCGGTCGCCGGGCGGGTCACCTGGGACGCGCCGATCCACTCGATCGCCGACATCGAGGCGATGCCGTGGTCGCCACCGAAGACGGTCAACGTCAAGCCCTCGCGCTTCGGCCCGATCCGCAACCTCTTCGCCGCCTACGACTACTGCGAGGAGCGCGGAATCGGCGCCTACGGTGGCGGCCAGACCGAGCTCGGCCAGGGCCGCGGCCAGATCCAGTACCTGGCCTCGATCTTCCACCCCGACACCCCCAACGACGTCGCCCCGGGCGGCTACAACGATCCCGAGCAGGCGACCAAGCCGGGGCTGCCGAGCAGCCCGCTGGAGCCGGCGATCGAGGAGATCGGCTTCCGCTGGAAGTTGTAGGGCGCCGCCCGCTCCACTAGCGTGGGCGCACCCGCCAGTCGAAGGAGACGAGATGCCTGAAAAATTCGCCGACGCCCTCAACGAGCAGATCGCCAACGAGTTTGCCGCCAGCCAGCAGTACGTGGCCGCGGCCGTCTACTACGACGCCGAAACCCTGCCCCGCCTCGCCGCCTTCTTCTACCGCCAGGCGCTGGAGGAGCGCGAGCACGCGATGATGATGATCCAGTACCTGCTCGACGTCGGCGAGGAGGTCCGGATCCCGGACATCAAGGCCCAGCAGACGAACTTCGCCGACGGCAGCGCCCCGGTGCGGATGGCGCTCGAGCAGGAGCAGCGGGTCAGCGATGAGATCTTCGCCCTCTTCGAGCTCGCCCGCGAGCTGAAGGACTACCGCGCCGAGCACTTCCTGCAGTGGTTCGTCAAGGAGCAGGTCGAGGAGGTGGCGCTGATGAGCGACCTCCTGCGCGTGGTCGAGCGCTCGAGCGACAACCTGCTGCTGGCCGAGGACTTCATCGCCCGCGAGGCGCTTGGCGAGGAGAGCGAGGACCCGACCGCGCCGCCCACCGCGGGGGAGTAAGCGTCAGCCGAGGAGGACGCTGGCGATCACGCCGATCGCCGCCGTGATCATGACCAGGTAGAGACGCTCGAAACGTTCGTCGATTCGCTCGAAGCGTTTGTCGATCCCCGCGAATCCATCCCGCATCTCCCTAAAACCCGAGTCCATGCGCCGGCTCAGTTCGTCGAGCCGCTCGTCGTTCCAGCTGTCCATCGGCCTCTCCATCTCCAGTGACCCCATGATGCCAAAGCCGTAGACGAAAAGTTTCTACGTGTTGCGTGCAGAAACTGGGATCTCGGAGCCGAAAGTGAGCCGGCTTCGCGACCTCAGCCGAGCCAGCCGGCGCGGCGGCGCATCGTCTTGATCCGCCGGAACTCGGCGATGTCCTCGCGCAGGGCCGCGGGGGCCGGGGCCGGCAGGAAACGCGCCGGCAGCGGGGACTCCGCGACTTCGCCCTCGCGGCTGCTGACCCGGTAGGCGCGGGCGCCGCGACGGGCCGTCACCGCCGACGGAGTCCCGTCGCCTTCCCAGAGCAGACCAGCGTAGTCGTCGAGGCCGTAGCCGCTCGGCATCCCCTCGCCGACCGCGTTCAGGTAGGCGGCGCGGCGCTCCGGTTCGTTGTTGTAGTGGACGCAGAGGCTGCCCCCGAGGAGGCCGAGCCCGGCGGCGGCCAGCGGCCGGCCAGAGGACTTGGTGATCCCGGCCTCGAACCAGCACATCGCCCCGGCGCTCTGGCCGGCGAGGACGATCCCCTGGCGCCAGGCGAGGCTGAGGATCGAGGCGATGTCGTGCGCCTCCCAGACGGCCAGGAGGTTGACCATGCTGCCGCCGCCGACGTAGATCAGGTCCTGCTCGAGCAGGTGGTCGCGCAGCTCGAGCGGCCGGCGGCCGAGGCGGAAGAGGGAGACGTCGGAGGGCTCGCAGTGGCGCTCGCCGAAGGCCGAGTAGAAGCTGGCGATCTGGTCGGAGGTGTCGCCGCTGGCAGTCGGCAGGATGCAGATCCGCGGCCGCTCGGTACCGCGTTCGCCGGCCAGCCGCAGCAGCAGCTCGCAGACCGCCCGGTCGGGCGGCCGCGAGCTGAACTCGTGACCGCCGAGGGCGAGGATCCGGCGCACGGCCGTCGGCTTGGGGATCGGGCCGTTGGCGAATCCCATCAGGCTGCGGGGGCGGTCGAGAGCGCCTCCGGCAGCGGGGCCGCGGGGGTCGCCTCCCGGTCGCCGAGATAGGTGGTCGCGATCTGCATCTCCACCACTCGCGAACCGGCGACATCGAGGCGGTAGCCGCGAGCCCGCGGCCGCGAGGCGACGACCCGGCTCAGTTCCTCGCCGGTGAAATGCAGCGCGGCGCCGTCCTCGGCGGCGTAGCCACCGCACATCCCTTCGCGCAGGAAGCGGTGGTACGACTCCCCGCGGCCGGAGCCGCGCTCGTAGTGGACGCAGTTGCTGAACGGCAGCAGCCCGAGTCCGCGCAGCCGTTTCGGCTCGCCGTGGAAGCCGCTGACCGCCTCCGCGAACCAGCAGAGGGAGCCGGCCGAGAGGCCGCAGAGGACGATGCCCGCTTCCCATGCTTCGCGCAGGATCGAGTCGATCCCGTGAGCCCGCCAGACGCCGAGCAGGCTGACCACGCTGCCGCCGCCGACGTAGATCAGGTCCTGGGAGAGGAGATGGCGGCGCAGGTCGCCCGGTCCCTGCTCGCGGCGGAAGAGAGAGATGTGGCTCGGCTCGCAGCGGTGGGCGGAGAAGGCGCGGTAGAAGCGGACGATGTAGTGGTCGGCGTCGCCGCTGGCCGAGGGGAGGAAGCAGACCCGGGGCCGCTCCGCCCCGGTCAGCCCCAGCACGTAGTCGTCGAGGAGCGGGTTCCCCGACTCCATCGAGAAGCCGCCGCCACCGAAGGCGACGATCTGCCGATCCGCAGTCTTCATGAAGAGATGTTCGCCGCGAGCGCCGTCGCGGTCGTTGTACAGCGGTCCGAAGTTCAGACCGCCGCGCTCGCCCCCGCGTACAGCAGCCGCAGCCTGTTGCGGGCGCGGTGCAGCCTCACCTTCACCGTCCCTTCCGGGATCCCGAGCCGGCGGGCGATCATTCCCTGGGTCAGGTCCTCCTCGTATTTCATCTCCAGCAGCCGCCGGTCGCGTTCGCTGAGCAGATCGAGGGCGGCGTGGAGGTCGGCGAGTTCGACAGTCGCCAGGACGCGCTCGTCCTCGGCGCCCTCGCTGAACTCGATCGACGACGTCGGGTCCGGGCGGACCCGCGCGTGCTGGCGGAAGGCCTCGTTGCGGACGATCGCCGCCAGCCACTGGTGGCGACGGTCGGAATCGCGCAGGGTCGAGCGTCGACGCCAGGCCCGGAGCAGGGCATCCTGAGCTATGTCTTCGGCTTCGCTCGGATTGCTCGCGTAGCGATAGGCCATACGAAGACAGACCCTCTGTGCCTCACCCCACTCCCAGCCATCGTCGTTCCCGCGGCGATGCCCTATCGGAGCGCTGATTGAACGAACCTACATAAGCGATGCACCAAATTGCCACTTCTGGATTCGAAACTGTTCTGAACTTGCGCAGGTCTGTTTGATCGTGGGCGGGGACTTGGGGGAAAAGCAACCACGGTGGGCCGAAATCGCCTATGAGGCGATCGCTCCGGCCTACGACGATTTCACCGCCCACCACAACTACGACCTCTGGCTCGGCGAGCTGATGCCGAAGCTGGAAAAGCACGGGATCCCAGGCAAGCGGCTGCTCGACGTCGCCTGCGGCACCGGCAAGAGCTTCCTCCCGATGCTGGAGCAGGGCTGGGAGGTGACCGCCTGCGACATCTCGCCGGCGATGGTCGCCCTGGCGCGCGAGAAGGTCGGCGAGCGGGCGCGGCTGTTCGTCGCCGACATGCGCGAGCTGCCGGTCTACGGCGAGTTCGACGTCGTCTTCTGCCTCGACGACGCCGTCAACTACCTGCTCAGCAGAGGGGAGCTCGAGCAGGCGCTGGCCGGAATGCGCGGCAACCTCGGCCCCGGCGGGCTGCTGATGTTCGACGTCAACACGCTCGAGACCTACCGCACCTTCTTCGCCGAAGAGGTGGTGGTCGAACACGGCGGCAAACGGATGATCTGGAAGGGGCGCTCCAACCCCGACGTCGAGCCCGGCTCGATCGCCGAGGCGAGCTTCGAGGTCGAGCCGATGGAGGGAGCGGACGGGCCGGCGATCCCGCCCGAGCTGCACCGCGAGCGCCACTTCCCCGAAGCGGAGATACGGGAGGCGCTGGAGGCGGTCGGCCTCGAGTGCCTCGACGTCTACGGCCACCACCACGACGCGATCCCGAAGCAGCCGCTGGACGAGATCGCGCACGCCAAGGCGGTCTACATCGCGCGGGCCGCTTCGCGCTGAGCTGGGTCAGCCGCGCGGCCGGCAGGTGCGGCTGACGACGTCGCCGAGCTTTGCGCCGCCGGCGAAAGCAAAGCTGGCGCGGGCGAGCGGGAAGAGGACGCTGCCGAACCCCGCCGGCGCCGGGCATCCGGCGCTCACATAGGAGCCAGGCGCCCCGCTGCTCCGCCCCAGCTCGAAGGTCAGGCCGGTGATCGCGGCGGCATCGCCGGTGACGGCCGGCAGCCAGGCACGAAGAGCGGTCCCGTAGGTGCCAGCGATCGATTCGACGACAAACGGCAGGGTGTAAGAGGCAGGCAGTGGTTTGGTGCCGTAGACGTGGACGAGCACAGCCGGGCGGCCCTTGTAGCGCCCGTTGAAGGCGAGCACCTTGCCGCGTGCCGGAAAGGGGGACTGCTGGGGCAGCCGGACGTCAGCGGAGAAGGAGCCTTCGCCAACCAGAGAGGGACCGCAGGCGGCACGGGCTTCCATCGTGGTCGACGGCTGGATGCGGCGGAGCTTGCACGCCGGCACGGCCTCGGGGTGGAGTTGACCAGCCCGGTTGAATTCGATCAGGACCTTTCGCAGCTGCGGCACCGCGCCGCCCCCGGGTGCACCAAGTTTGACGCCAAGCGATATCCGCACAGGCGTCGAGCCCGTACGCGGAAGAGTGGACGGACGAATCGCACTTTCGAATGAGAGGCGCACCCCGTCCCGCTGGACGACACCTGATGTCGAGGCCACGGGCGCAGGCTGCTGATCCGCAACGGCGGGGGCAGCAAGTGGCAGGCTGATAACCAGCAATACCGCAACAACTCGAATCATCGATTCGATCCTCCCCCGCTCAATTGTTTGGCTCTACAGAGCCTTTCCCTGTTCGACTTCCTTTCCCCGGTTCGCGTCAAAACCTACTACTCGCGACCGAGGGCCGCCGAATTAGCGTGGCGCCAGGCGGGCGAAGTACCCGAACCAGTTGCCGGAGCGCTCGCCCAGCTCCAGCCCCGCCCCGGCGCCCATCCGCTCGAGGCTGGCGGCGGTGGTGAAGTGGGGGTCGCCGAAGAGCTCGCCGACGACGAGGCGGCCGTCGGGTTTCAGCACCCGTCGGATCTCGCGCAGGGCGGCGGCCGTGTCCGGGATCTCTCCGAGCACGGCGGTGAGAATGACCGCGTCGACCGAGGCGTCCCCGTAGGGCAGCGCGGTGGCGTCGCCCTGGGTGGGGACGAGGTTCGCGAGCCCTCGCTCGGCCGCGCCCCGCATCACGTGGTCGAGAAACTCCTGCTGCAGGTCGAAGAGCTCCAGCGTCCCCTCCGGTCCCACCCACTCGGCGAGGTCGTGGCTGTAGTAGCCGGTGCCGACGCCGACCTCGAGCAGCCGCTCGCCGGGCAGCGGGCGCAGGACCGAGCGCAGCCGGTCGCGGGTGATGATCGGGTGCGGGGCTTCGACCCAGAAGCGCTGCCCGTATGGGCAGGCGGAGGGGTTCTTACGCCACCAGAGAGCCGCCCCCAGCGTCGCCGCCGCGGCCGCCCCGAACAGGTGGCGGGGACGCATCGTCCTAGGCGCCGAGCCCGAAGCCGACCCGGTGCTCGCCCGACTCGACGCGGAGGAACTGGACCTTGCCGAGGTAGAGGGCGACCGTCCCCTCCTCGGTGTGGAGGTCGTGCCAGCCGCCCTGCTCGAGCCGCGAGCGCAGGTCCTTCAGGTCCTCTTCGCCCAGCCTGGTGGAGATCACCTGGCCGCCCTCGAAGCCGATCTCGACTCGTTGCGCATCTGCCATCAGTGACCTCCCGCGGGTTCGACGATCTCGGTCAGTACCCCGCCGGTGGAGCGGGGATGAAGGAAGGCGACGCGGCTGTCGCGGATCCCGACCCGCGGCTCGGAGTCGATCAGCCGCAGCCCGGCGGCGGCGATCTTCTCCAGCGCGGCGTCGATGTCCTCGACCGCGTAGGCGACGTGGTGCAGCCCGGTCCCGTTCTTGGCGAGGAACTTGCCAACCGGGGTGTCCGGGCCGAGCGGCGCCAGCAGCTCGACGTGGCCGTCGCCGACGTCCAGAAGCACCGCCTCGACGCCCTGCGACTCGACCTTCTCGCGGTGGGCCAGCTCCATCCCGAAGCTGTCGCGGTAGAGCTCGATCGCAGCGTCGATGTCCTCGACGGCGACTCCGATGTGGTCGATCCTTCCGAACAAGGCGGCGAAGTCTATGCGGCCCCGGGCGCCGCGGCTCCCTCGGCCCGCAGGATCTCCTCCAGCGCCGCGATCCCGACCTCGAGCTGCTCCGGAGTCGGCTCCTTCGTAGCCACGTGGCGCTGGATCTCGCGGCCGGGAGTGTGGAAGGCCTCGGCCAGAGGCTCGCCGTGGTGACGGTCGCTCCAGGCGAACATCTCGACCGCCAGCGAGGCGCCGCCGAGGCCGACCCCGGCGCGGGCGGCGGTGCTCGGGCTCTCGACCAGCCGCTCGAGCAGGACGGTGCCGCCGGCGGAGAGCAGCATCATCGGCACGATCAGGTTGGACCCGCAGCGGTCGTGCTCCTTGGGAACGGCGGCGACCTCGTCTGTCCCCGGAGCCCCGTCGCCCTGCTCGTAGGCGGCGATCGCCTTGTGCTCGACCCCGTGGTAGGCGGCGAGGTCGCGGTCGCTGAGAGCGACGAGCGCCGGGACGGCGCCCACCGCCTGCACGATTCCCTCGCGCACGGTGCTGGTCGGCAGCCGCCTGCGCAGCAGCGAAGTGAAGGCGATCGTCCCCGCGGCGGCAATCAGCACCCGTGCGTTCTCGAAGGGCAGCCGCGCCGCCGGCAGCCGCCGCCGCGCCAGCGGCAGCACCAGCAGCGCCTCGGCCAGTTTCAGCGGCCCCCGCAGTCCGGGCAACTTCGCCACCAGTTTCGGGGCCAGCTCCGGCTTGCGCTCGGAGCCGACTTCGATCGCCCCGTCGCGGTCCCGGACCGCCGCCGCCCAGTGGGTCGGGCCGTGGATCAGCAGCCCGTTGCGGAGGGCCATCCCGCCGAGGCGGAGCTTCTCGGGCTCGTCGATCGCCACGCGTTCACGATAGGCCATGCGCCGAGGGCGTCGAGCCCAGTCCTCTCGACGCCCTCGTGCCCCCCCTGTGGCCAATCCGGCCGGAGCCCCCCAGTCCAGGTCTCCGGCCGGGTTGTCGGCTCTCCCTGGCTTAGCTTGGTGAGCCGATCTCCAAAACCCCACCCGAACGGGGAAGTTGCGCCGGGATTTACAAGTTGTCTAATTGTTTCCTCAAGGCGGCGAGACGGCGGCCCAGCTCCTGCTCGAAGCCGCGGTCCGTCGGCGCGTAGAAGCGCCGCCCGCGCAGCTCCTCCGGCAGCAGCGGCTGACCGCTGACCCCGCCGGGTTCGTCGTGGGCGTAGCGGTAGCCCTCGCCACGGCCGAGCTTCTCCGCCCCTGGGTAATGGGCGTCCCGCAGGTAGTCCGGCGGCGTCCTGGCGCCGTGGGCGCGGACCTCGGCGCGGGCCTCCGAAAGGGCTTTGTGGGAGGCGTTCGACTTCGGCGCCAGAGCGAGGTAGACCGCGGCCTGGGCGAGGTTCAGCGCGCACTCCGGCAGCCCGACGCGGTCGACCGCGCGGGCGGCGGCGTCGGCGACCAGCAGCGCCTGAGGGTCGGCGTTGCCGACGTCCTCGGAGGCGAGGATCACCATCCGGCGGGCGATGAAGCGCGGGTCCTCGCCGCCCTCCAGCATCACCGCCAGGTAGTAGAGGGAGGCGTCGACGTCGGAGCCGCGCGTCGCCTTGATCCAGGCGGAGACGAAGTCGTAGTGGCGGTCCCCCTGGCGGTCGTAGTCGATCGCCTTGCGCTGCATCGCGTCTTCGACCGCGGCGACGCCGACCTCCCCCTCGACCCGCTCGACCGCCCGCTCCAGCGCCGAGAGCGCGACCCGGGCATCGCCGCCGCTGCGGGTCGCCAGCATCGCCAGCGCCTCCGGGGTGACGGCGGGCGGGGCGGCGATCCCGCGCTCGGGATCGGACAGCGCCCGGCGCAGCAGCTCTTCCACCCGCTCTGGCTCGAGCGGCCGCAGCTCATAGACCTGGGCCCGCGAGAGCAGCGCCGAGTTGACCTCGAAGTAGGGGTTCTCGGTGGTGGCGCCGATCAGGGTCAGCGTCCCGTCCTCGACCGCCGGCAGCAGCGCGTCCTGCTGGGCCTTGTTGAAGCGGTGGATCTCGTCGAGGAAGAGGATCGTCGGCCGCCCGTTGGCCCGCCGCCGCTCCCGCGCCCGCTCGATCACGCTGCGGATCTCGGCTTTGCCGGCGTTGACCGCCGACTCCTCCTCGAAGGCGCCCTGCGCTCCCGCCGCGGCGATCCGCGCCAGCGTCGTCTTCCCCGCCCCCGGCGGCCCGTAGAGGATCGCGCTGTGCGGCTTGCCCGATTCGATCGCGCTGCGCAGCGCCGACCCCGGCCCGAGCACGTGCTCCTGCCCGATCACCTCGCCGAGCGAGCGGGGGCGCATGCGAACCGCCAGCGGCGCGTCGGGGGCAAGCCGGGAATCACCCGACGCGCCGTCGTCCATTTCGAACAGCTGGTCTGCCACAGCCCAAGGAGTATGCCCCGACCTACACTTGGTCCATGAACACGACGGCGCTCGTCCCCACACCGGGCTCGGTCAGCTGGCGCTACGCGGGAGACGCGCGCCTGCTCTCCACCGGCGCCTACGCACTCCTGCTCCAGGTCGCCCATCCCACCGTCGGCGCCGGGGTGACCGAGCACTCCAACTTCCGTGCCGACCCCTGGGGACGGCTGCTGCGCACCCTCGACTACTCCTACGCGATGACCTTCGGAGGCCCCGAGCTGGCCGTCGCGACCGGGCGCGGGATCCGCGAGATGCACAAACGAATCAAGGGCGTGAAGCCGGACGGGGAGCGCTACCACGCGCTCGAACCCGAGGCCTACGCCTGGGTGCACGCAACGCTCGCCCACTCGATCGTCCGCGGCCACGAGGTTCTCGGCAAGCCGATGGCCGATGACGAGATCGAGCTGTTCTACCTCGAATGGCGCCGCAGCGGCGAGCTGATCGGCGTCCGGGAGCGCGACCTTCCCGACTGCTGGGAGGAGTTCGGCCCGTACTTCGAGCGGATGACGAGCGAGCGGCTCGAGCGCACCGCGGCGGTGGACGAAGTGCTGGACGCGCTGAAGGAACCGACCAGGCCGGACCTTCGCTTCCTGCCGCCGGCGGCCTGGCGGCTGGCCCGGATCCCCGCCGCGCATCACATCGACCTCGTCACCGCCGGGCTGCTCGGACCCGACCTGCGCGACCGCTTCGGCCTCCGCTGGAGCCGTGCCCGGGAGCAGGAGCTGCGGCTGCTGGCCAGAGCGTCGCGAGCGACGACGCCGTTGCTGCCGAGGGCCCTGCGCAACGTCGGCCCCAGCTACCTGCGATGGCGAGACTTGGAGGCTCCCCCGGCTGCGGCCTAGAATCGGGGCATGGAGAGCGCTACCGCAGTCCCCACGTCCCAGGCCACCACGGGCTCGACCCTCGAGTCCTTCAACCCCGCGACGGGCGAGCTGATCGGCTCGGTGCCGACGATCGTGCCGGAGGAAGTGCAGGGCGTGGTCGACGACGTGGCGCGGATCCAGCCCGCCTGGGCGGAGCTGCCGGCGAAGACCCGCGCCGCCTACATGAAGCGGGCCGCCGACGCGCTGCTCGACGACATCGACGAGATCGCGAAGCTGCTGAGCGAGGAGCAGGGCAAGCCGCTGACCGAGGCCTACACGATGGAGCTGCTGCCGACCGTCGACGCTCTGCACTGGTGCGCGAAGCAGGGCCCGAAGATCCTCGCTGACGAGAAGGTGCCGATGACGCAGGCCTTCACGCTCTCCAAGAAAGGGCGCTTCAGCTACGAGCCGATCGGCGTCGTCGGCGTTATCGCGCCCTGGAACTACCCCTGGTCGATCCCCTTCGGCGAGGTCGCGATCGCGCTGATGGCAGGCAACGGGGTCGTCCTCAAGCCGGCGAGCCTGACCCCGCTGCTCGGCGAGCGGATCCGCGACGTCTTCGAGAAGGGCGGGCTGCCCGAGGGCCTGGTCCGGGTCGTCCACGGCGGCGGCCGGATCGGCGACGCGCTCTGCCGCTCCAGCGTCGGCAAGGTCTTCTTCACCGGCTCGGTCGAGGTCGGCCGCAAGGTCGGCGAAGTCTGTGCCGCCGACCTCAAGGGCTCGGTGCTGGAGCTCGGCGGCAAGGACCCGATGATCGTCTGCTCCGACGCCGACCTCGACAACGCGATCTCCGGCGCCGTCTGGGGCGGCTTTGCCAACGCCGGCCAGACCTGCTCGGGAATCGAGCGCGTCTATGTGATGCGCGACGTCGCCGACCGCTTCATCGAGGGCGTCGTCCGCGAGGCGGAGAAGCTCCAGGTCGGCAACCAGCTCGACTGGGACACCGCGATCGGCCCGATGACCTCTCTGGACCAGTACGGGATCGTCGTCGACCTGATCGAGGACGCGGTCGCCTCCGGCGCGACCAAGCACTGCGGCGGCCCGGTCGACCCACCCGGCCTCGCCGCCGGGCGCTACATCGCCCCCACCGTCCTCACCGGCGTCACCCACGAGACGCGGATCATGCGCGAGGAGATCTTCGGCCCGGTGCTGCCGATCGTCGTCGTCGACTCCGAGCAGGAGGCGATCGACCTCGCCAACGATTCCGAGTTCGGCCTCGGCGCCTCGGTCTGGACCAAGGATCGCCAGCGCGGCGCCCGCATCGCCCGCCGGATCGAGTCGGGAATGGTCTGGGTCAACGACCACTCCTTCAGCCACGGCGCCTGCCAGTGCGCCTGGGGCGGGGTCAAGGACTCGGGCCTCGGCCGCTCGCACTCCAAATTCGGCTTCTACGAGTGCGTCAATATCAAGATGAACGCCTGGGAGCCGGGCCTGACCCGCGACTTCTGGTGGCACCCCTACGACCAGACCCTCGGCGAGGCGGTGAAAGCCTCGGCCAAGATCCTCTACGGCAAAGGCGAGGTCCGCGCCAAGGCCCTGCGCGAAGGTGGGGCGCCACTCCTCAAGGTCGGGCGCCGCACCCTGCAGAAGCGCCGCTGACTCACGCCGAGTCCGCGACAACCCGCATACAGCACGGGTTTTCGCGGGACTCGCGGGAGCCTGGTCTCAGCCGCCGCCGATTTCGACCGTCTTCGAGACGGCTGCGCCGCACTTGTAGATCGGGCCCGCGGTCGCCTGGGTCGAAGGCTTGACTTCGGCGTAGACCATGGCCGGGATCTTGATGTTTTCGTTCAGCGCTTCGAGGTCGGCCTTCCAGTTGCCGTTGGGCTTCGACTGCGAGCGGCTGAGGACGCCGTTGCCCTTCTGCTTGAGGACGACGGTCCGTTCGCCGACGCAGTTCGAGTTGGCGGCCTTGACCTTGCCCTGGTAGCCGGTTGCGCCGAGAGCGACTTCGGACTTGACCGTGACGGTCTCGCCGGGTCCGGCGGCGATCACAGCCGAGGCGCCGAGGGCGAGTACCGCTAGAACGGCCGCGCCGAGCGCGGTGAGATGACGGGTCTTCTTCATCGATTCTCCTTGTCTAGGCGCCTCGCGCCCCTGCCGAAATTGCCGCGGCAGCCTAAGCGATGGGACCGCTCCCGACGGAGGACGGTGCAGAATCCCCCCAGATGCCCCCTGCGCAGGACCATGCCGTGCCCGCGATCGCCGTCGCGGCGCTGCGGCGCGACTACGGTGACCGCCCCGCCCTCGACGGGGTCGACTTCGAGCTGCCCGCAGGGGCCTCGCTGGTCGTCCTCGGCCCCAACGGGGCCGGCAAGACGACCCTGCTGCGGATCCTCGCCACCCTGCTTCGCCCCAGCGGCGGCGAGGTGCGCGTGCTCGGCTGCACGCTGCCCGGCGAGGCCTGGAAGCTGCGCGGCCGGATCGGCTACCTCGGCCACGAGCCGCTTCTCTACCGCGACCTCTCGGGGCGCGAGAACCTCCGCTTCCAGGCGCGCCTGCACGGGGTCGAGAGGGAGAGCGCCGAGGCGCGGATCGAAGAACTGCTGCGCGCGGTCGGCATGCAGCGCCGCGCCGACGAGCGGATCGCCGAGCTCTCGGCCGGGATGCGGCAGCGGCTCTCGATCTGCCGCAGCGTCCTGCACGAGCCCGAGCTGCTGCTGCTCGACGAGCCCGACTCCAATCTCGACTCCGAAGGGCGAGAGCTGGCGCGCGGGCTGATCGGTCCCGGCTCCGGCCGCACCCGCGTCGTCGTCACCCACGATCCCGAGCGCCATCTGCCCGAGGCCGACCAGGTGCTGCGCCTGGGGATCGGCGAGACGGCGGTGGTCTCGTGACCCCCTCCCGCACCGCCTTCGCCGCGATCCTCGCCAAGGATCTGCGCTCGGAGCTCCGCACCCTGCAGTCGCTGCCGGCGATGGCGCTCTTCGCCGTCACCACCTTCGTCATCTTCCGCTTCGGGCTCGACCGCACCAGCCTCTCCGGCAGCCTCGCCTCCGGCGTCCTCTGGGCGACCCTGCTGTTCGCCGCCGTGCTCGGCATCAACCGCCTCTTCGTCGCCGAGCGCGAGGAGGGCGGCTTCGACGCGATCCGGCTGGCGCCGATCGACCGCAGCGTCCTCTTCGCCGCCAAGGTCAGCGCCCTGCTCGTCTACCTCCTGGCGCTGGAGCTGGTCACCGTCCCGATCTTCGCGATCTTCTTTCTCGACGACGCCGCCGGCCTCGGGCCGCTCCTCGCCGTCCTCCTCCTCGCCGACCTCGGCCTCGCCGCCACCGGCACCCTGATCTCCTCGATGGCGGTCAACTCGCGCGCCCGCGACCTGCTCGTCCCGCTCGTCCTCCTGCCTCTCGTGGTGCCGCTGATGATCGGCGCCACCGGCGCCACCGAGCCGCTGCTCGCGGCGGGCGGCCCGTCCTACGACCGCTTCGGCACCTGGCTGATGGTCCTCGGCCTATACGATCTGATCTTCGGCTTGGTCGGCTACGCCGTTTTCGACTTCCTCCTCGAGGACTGACCGGGCGCCACTCTTCCCCCTCCGGAGCATGTACGGCAAAGGACTGAGACCTCTTTCGATCGCCACCGTGGCAATGCTCGCGCTGTCGCTGTCGCTGGTCTTCTTCTACGCCCCGCTCGACGCCGACCAGGGCTTCGTCCAGAAGATCTTCTACCTGCACGTGCCGCTGGCGATCGTGGCGCTGATCGGGTTCGTGATCGGCGGCATCTTCGCGATCGCCCACCTGCGCACCGACAACCGCAAGTGGGACGCCTACTCCTACGTAGCGATCCACATCTCGGTGATCTTCGGCGTCGCCGTCCTCATCACCGGCGGGATCTGGGCCAAGGCCTCCTGGGGCCATTGGTGGGTCTGGGACGAGCCGACCCTGGTCAGCTTCCTGATCGTCTTCCTCCTCTACGCGACCTACTACCCCTTCCGCTACGCGATCGAGGACCGCGACCGCCAGGCGCGCTACGCCTCGGTCTTCGCGATTACCGCCGGCGCCTTCGTCCCGCTCAACTTCATGGCGGTGCGGATGGCCGAGAGCCTGGTCCACCCGCGCACCTTCGCCACCGCCAACGGCGGCCTACCGGGGGAGATGATGTTCACCTTCCTCTGCTCGCTGGCGGCGATGGCGCTGCTGTGGACGACCCTGGTCAAATTCGAGCTGACCGCGAAGAGCGCCTCCGGCCAGGTCAAGCGCCTGCGCCGCGCCCTCGACGCGCCGGTCTCCGGCGGCAGCTCGCGGATCGCACCGGAGGTGAGCTGATGCTGGAGCTGGCCGCGATACTGCCGCTGGGCGCCCCCGCGCTGCCGCTCGACGAGGCCGGCAAGTACGTCGCCGGCGCCTACATCGTCTTCGTCGTGCTGCTGGTCGTCTACGTCGCGATCATGGCGGCGAAAGTGCAGCGGATCGAGCGCGAACTGCGCGAGGTCGCCTCGTTCGCCGAGCAGCGGAAAGGGGCGGACCGCGAGGAGGTGAACGCCTGATGGCGGAGCTGCTCGCCCTCGGCGTCTCCCACAAGACCGCGCCGCTCGACCTGCGCGAGCGGCTCTCGCTGACCGAGGGGCGCGCGGTCAGCGCCCTGGCCGAGCTGACCGCGGCGAACGGCATCCACGAGGCGGCGGCGATCTCGACCTGCAACCGCACCGAGCTCTACCTGATCGTCTCCGACCCGGTCGAGGCCGAGTCGACCGCGCTCGGCGTCCTCACCCGCCAGGCGGACATCCGCCCCACCGAGCTGCTCAGTCACCTCTACTCGCTGCGCGCCGGCGAGGCCGCCTTCCATCTCCTGCAGGTGACGACGGGGCTCGACTCGATGATCCTCGGCGAGGCCGAGATCCAGGGTCAGGTCAAACGCGCCTATGAGCTGGCGATGGTCGAGGGCGCGACCGGGCCGGTCCTCAACCGCCTCTTCCGCGGCGCCCTCAGCGCCGGCGGTCGCGCCCGCGAGGAGACCGGGATCAGCGAGACCGGGGTCTCGATCCCCTCGGTCGCGGTCGAGCTGGCGCGGCGCACGATCGGCGACCTCTCCGACCGCCGCGTGCTCGTCGTCGGCGCCGGTGAGACCGCCGAGCTGGTCGCCCGCGCCCTGGTCGCCCGCGGCGTCGCCACCGTCTTCGTCGCCAACCGCCACTACGACCGCGCGATCGGCCTCGCCCAGCGCTTCGGCGGCACCGCGGTCCGCTTCGACGAGCTTCCCGAGCAGCTGGCAACCGCCGACATCGTCGTCTCGGCGACCAACTCGCCGCACCACATCGTCGAGCGCGACGGGCTCGAAGCGGTGATGGAGCAGCGATCCGAGCGGCCGCTGCTGGCAATCGACCTGGCGGTGCCGCGCGACATCGAGCCGGCCTGCCGCGAGATCGCCGGCGTCACCGTCCACGACATCGACGACGTGCAGCAGATCGTCGAACGCAACACCAGCGGCCGCGAGGCCGAGGCCCGGCGCGCGGAACTGATCCTCGAGGCCGAGCTCGAGCGCTTCGAGCGCTGGCTCGGCCTGCAGGAGGTGGTGCCGACGATCAGCGCCCTGCGTGAGCACGGCGACGAGGTCGTGCGGCGTGTGCTGGCCGAGAACGACGGCCGCTGGGAGAGCCTCTCCGACGCCGATCGCGAGCGGCTCGAGAAGATGGCGAAGGCGGTCGCCTCGCGGCTGCTGCACGACCCGACCCTGCGGATCCGCAACTCTGCCTGCTCCGGCGAGTCCTACTACCTCGTCAGCGCCCTGCGCGAACTGTTCGGTCTCGACGTCGAGACCGAACCGGAGCTCGAAAGCCGCGACAACGTCACCGAGCTGCGCCGCCGCAAGGACTGAGGCGTGCGGATCGCGACCCGGGGTAGCGTCCTCGCCCTGACGCAGGCGCGCTGGGTGGCCGAGCGGCTGGGTGGCGCGGAGCTGGTCGAGGCGAGCTCCGACGGCGGGCCTGGCGACAAGTCGCGCTTCGTCCGCGGGGTCGAGCAGGTGCTGTTGGGCAAGGGGGCCGAGATCGGGGTGCACTCGGCCAAGGACCTGCCGGGGGAGATGCCGGAGGAGCTCGAGATCGCCGCGGTGCCCGAGCGCGAGGACCCGGCCGACGTCTGGATCGGCACCGGCGGCTCGCTCGAGGACGTGCCCGAAGGATCGCGGGTCGGGACCGCGAGCCTGCGCCGCCGCGCGCAGCTGCTGGCGGCCCGGCCGGACCTGCGGGTCGCGGAGCTGCACGGCAACGTCGACACCCGCCTGCGCAAGCTGGCGGAGGGCGAGCTCGACGCGATCGTCCTCGCTGCCGCCGGCCTGCGGCGACTTGGCCGCGAGCAGGAGATCGGGTTCGCGATCCCCGTCGATCTCATGGTTCCGGCCGCCGGACAGGGAGCCCTGGCGCTGCAGGTGCGCACGGCGGACGTGGAGACCGGCGACGCGGCCACGACGATCAACGACCTGGAGGCGATGCGCGAGCTGACCGCGGAGCGGACCGTGGTCGCCCTGCTCGAGGCGACCTGCGCCAGCCCGGTCGGGGTTCACGCCCGGGTCGAGGGCAAGGCGATCGCGATCGCCGCGTTCGTCGGCCTGCCCGACGGCAGCGAGTGGCTGCGCGATCGGCTCGACGGCAACGCCGAAGAGCCGGCCCTGGCCGGTGCCGAACTGGCCCAGCGCCTGCTCGGAGCCGGCGCCCGCGAGCTGCTCGACCGCGCCGAGGAGCTGGCGTGAGCGCGCGGGCGGGCGTCGTTTACCTCGTCGGCGCCGGCCCGGGCGATCCCGGCTTGATGACCGCGCGATCGCTGGAGCTGATCGCCAGCGCGGACGCGATCTTCTACGACCGCCTGATCCCGCCCGGCGCGCTCGACGGCGCCCGCGAGGACGCCGAGCTGGTCTACGTCGGCAAGCAGCCGGGTGTCCCTTCGGTGCCGCAGGAGGAGATCGGCGCGCGCCTGGTCGAGGCCGGGCGCGCCGGCAGGAGCATCGTCCGCCTCAAGGGCGGCGACCCGTTCGTCTTCGGCCGCGGCGGCGAGGAGGGCGAAGCGCTGCGCGAGGCCGGCGTCGAGTTCGAGGTCGTGCCGGGGGTGACCGCCGGCGTCGCCGCCACCGCCTTCGCCGGGATCCCGGTCACCCACCGCGACGACGCCTCCGCCGTCGCCTTCGTCACCGGTCACGAGGACCCGGAGAAGGAGGAGAGCGCGCTGGACTGGGAGGCGCTCGCCGGCTTTCCCGGCACGCTCGTCTTCTACATGGGCGTCAAACGGCTGGCCGAGAACGCCGCCGCCCTCGTCGAGGCCGGTCGCCACCCAGACGAGCCCGCGGCCGCGATCGAACGCGGCACCTGGCCGGGTCAGCGCACCGTCATGGCAACCCTGAGCACGATCGCCGGGGCCGTCGAGCGCGAGAAGGTGAAGGCGCCGGCGCTGATCGTGGTCGGCGAGGTCGCCCAGCGCCGCGAGCAGCTCGAATGGCTCGAGCGCCGCCCGCTGCACGGAAGGCGCGTCGTCGTCACCCGGGCGCGCGCCCAGGCCAGCGGCCTGGCGGCGACCCTGCGCGGGCTGGGTGCCGAGGTGGTCGAGCTGCCGGCAATCCGGATCGAGCCGCTGATCTCGAACGAGGAGGTGAAGCAGGTCGCCGGCGCGCTCAGCGTCTACGAGCTGGTCTGCCTCACCAGCCCGAACGGCGTCCGCCTCCTCTTCGAGGCGATGGAAGCCGCCGGCCTCGACGCGCGAGCGCTGGCCGGCGTCACCGTGGCGGCGATCGGCCCGGGAACGGCGCGGGCGCTGGCCGAGCACGGCGTGCTTGCCGACGTGGTCCCGGAGCGCTTCGTCGCCGAGGGGCTGATCGAAGCGCTGGAGGACCAGGAGGTCTCCGGCGCCCGCGTCCTCGTCGCCCGCGCAGCCGAGGCGCGTGACGTCCTCCCCGACGCCCTGCGCGAGCGCGGTGCCGAAGTCGACGTCGTCGCCCTCTACGAGACGGTCCGCGAGCAGCCGGGCAGCGAGGAGATCGAGGCCGCCCAGGGCGCCGACTACGTCACCTTCACCTCCTCCTCGACCGTCACCAACCTGACCGAGGCGCTAGGCGACCGCTTCCCCAGGGGCGCCCGGATCGTCTCGATCGGCCCGATCACCACCGAGACGGTGCGCGCCGCCGGCCTCGAGGTCGACGTCGAGGCCGAGCGCCACGACATCGACGGCCTCCTGGCGGCGCTCCTGGATGACGTTCGGTAGCCCCCACCGGCACTACCGCGCCACCGACTCGACCAACACCCGCGCCCGCGAGCTGGCCGCGGCCGGAGCCCCGCACGGCACCATCGTCACCGCGAGCGAGCAGAGCGCCGGCCGCGGCCGCCAGGGCCGCGTCTGGATCGCGCCGCCGGGCAAAGCCCTCCTCTACTCCGCCATCGTCCGCCCTCTAGAGGACCACCACACGCTGCTCCCCCTAGCCGTGCCCCTAGCGGTCTGTGAGGCGGCAGAGCAGCTCAACCCCGACCTCGAGTGCAAGGTCAAGTGGCCAAACGACATCCACGTCGAAGGCCGCAAGCTGGCCGGAGTACTGATCGAGGCCCGCCCCCAGGACGGCTGGGCTGTCATCGGAATAGGCCTCAACCTCACGATCGAGGAAAACGAGTTCCCTCCGGACCTCCGAGCCACGGCAGTTTCGATCTTCCCCACCGATCAACGGACCCAGAAGAGGGGGTCCGCCGGACCCTCCCCGCTGTTGTCCGCCGGACCCCCTTCCGCCGGTCCGCTCAACCAACGCCTGAACAACTGGATCAACGCAAACCCAGATGAAGTCCTCAGCGAGTGGCGCAAACGCGACGCACTCAAAGGGAGGGAGGTCGCCTGGGAGGGCGGCTCAGGAGTCGCCGACGGCGTCGACGACCGGGGTTACCTCGTCGTCGTCGCCCCCGACGGCGACCGCATCGCCGTCGGCGCCGGCGAGGTCCACCTCACCCGCTTTTGATTTCGATTTCTTCCGCCGCCGCGATTTGCCGTTCGAGGCCCGGGGCGCACCGCCGTTCTCGGCGCCCCCGTTCTGCCCCTCTTTGCGTTTGCGTTTGCGGCGTCGCTTGCCGCCTTTGGGGAAGTTCTTCAACAGCTCGCGGGCGACGGCGGAGGGTTTCCGCGCCATCCGCATCCGCGCCCCGCGCAGCACCTCCTCGCCCTCGGGCGTGTGCGAGACCGCAGCCGCCAGCAGCGCCACCGCGAGGCGACGGTCCTGTTTGCGCGCCGCATGCACCAGCCGCCGCGCGTTGCGCCCGTGGGCCCGGCCGGAGGAGTTGACCAGCAGGCCCAGCAGCCGCTTGGTCTCCGGCCAGCGCTGCACCGCGTACTCCTCGTGCAGTTCGCGGGTGTAGCCGGCGAGCCGCCAGACCCACGCCTGCGCCTGGTCGCGGCGGCCGATCCGTTTGTCGATCAGCGCCTGCAGCAGCGTCTTCGTCCCCGCCCGTTTGTCCTCGCGGCTCCAGGTGCCGACGATTTCGATCGCGTCGTCGAAGGCCTCGCCGTCGCCGAGGTCGGCGATCTCGCTCAGCGCTTTCAGCCGCAGCTGCGAGTTGCGGTTGCGCTGCACGCAGGTCAGCAGGAAGCGTTTGCGCAGCTCTTTGGTGCGATCGTTCTGCAGCATCGCCCGCGCCCGGCGCCAGCCCTGGGTGTTGACCCGCGCACCCGCCAGCGCCGCCCAGGCGTGCTGCTCGGGATAGTCGAGGTTCTCGACCGCGATCCGCCAGATCTCCCGTTCCAGCACCTCCATCCGCCGCTCCTCGATATCGGAGACGGGGACGATCCGACGCTCGACCCGGACCTTGCGCCCGCGCCCTCGCCGCACCGGGCCGACGACGATCGCGCCGCCGCGGTAGACGTCGCGGTCGAGCAGGCTGTGCAGGGTGACGATCGTCTCGTCGTGGGTCGTCGCCGGGTGGACGAAGTCGAGCACGATCCCCGACTCCTTGCCGGGGGCCCGGCGGGTGACGCGGCCGACCCGCTGCTGGTAGATCCGCCGCGAGGCGGTCGGCGCCAGGTGCATGCAGATCGTCGCCCGCGGGCTGTTCCAGCCCTCGGCCAGAAGCATCGCGTTGCAGAGGACGTCGACGGTGCCGCGCTCGAAGCCGGCGAGGATCTCGGCCAGCTCGCGCTTCGGCGTCTCGCCGGAGACGGCCTGGGCGTTGATGCCGGCGTCGCGGAAGGCTTTGGCGACGTTCTTCGCATGCTGGACCCCGGCGGTGTAGACGACCCCCGGAATCTTGCGGAAGCGGCTGCGGTAGAGGTCGGCGATCGCGACGTTGAACGGCTCCTGGTCGAGCAGCGCCGCCAGCTCCTCCTGGTCGAAGTCCTGGTCGACCTCGCCTTTTCGCAGCGGCACCTTGGCGATCGTCCGCACCCCCGGACCAGGTGGAATCCGCAGGCAGCGGAGCGGCGCGATCACGCCGCGGCGTGCCGCCTGGGCGAGGTCGAAGCGCGAGGTCTGGGTCGGGAAGAGGTCGGCGACGTGGCGGGCGATCAGGGCCCCGGTGGCGGTCATCCCGATGTAGACGGGACCGGGCAGCTCGCGGATGCAGGCGCTGGTTTTCTCGCCCAGGGCGGTATGCGCCTCGTCGCAGATCACGATCGAGTAGGCGTCGGAGATTTTCTTGTGGTTGCGGACGAACCACTGGTAGGTCTCGACCGTGACCGGGCCGTCGGGGTCGTCGCGGTCGCCGAGCAGCGGCGGCCGCAAACGCTCCTTGTAGCCGCGGTCGGAGATCTCGCCGATGAACTGGTCGACGAGGTTGCGGCGATGGGTGAGGATCAGCACCCCGCCGGTGCGGGTCGCCTCGACGAAGCCGACGGCGGCGACGGTCTTGCCGGCGCCGGTCGCGTGCTCGAACCAGAAGCGGCGCTCGGCGCCGGGGTCTTCGGGAGCCTCCTCGACGACCTCCTCGTCCTCCTCCCCCAGCCCTTCCTCCCAGTCCTGCGGCTCCTCGTCGGGAGCCAGCTCCTCGTCCTCCTCGGCCTCCTCGTCCTCGCCACCGTCGGTCACCTCGGCCGGGCCGAGGTCGGCGGCGGGCTCGCCGTTCGCCTCGTCGCCGTCGCCGTTCTCGACCACCGCGTCGCCGCCGGCCTGCTGCTGGAGCATCAGCTCGGCCAGGGTGCCCGAGAGGGCATCGACCTGGTGCGGGTTGAGTTCGGCTCCGTCGAGGAGCTTCGGCGGCTCGTCGGCGAGGAAGCGCTCCAGCCCCAGCAACAGCGAGAAGTCGCGGCGCCACTGGATCGACGGGTGCTCGGCGCCTTCGTCGAGCTCCCTCAGGGAAGCGTCGAGCGCGCGACGGCGTGCCGTGCCCGGCGCCAGCGCCTCCGGCCCCTCGCCGTCGAGCAGGAAGGGCTCGCGGGCAAATGCCGCCGCGCGCTCGATGTCGGCGCTTGAGGGAACTGCTGCCTTGGCGGCAACGTCGCTGGTCTTGGCCATAGAAGGCTTCCGGGGCTCCCATCCCTACCGCGCACGGAAGGCGGCCGGGACAAATGTGAACGAGGCTGCGGGAGGATCGACCGGGTTTGTGTCTCCCCCCGAGAACTCAGTGCGATTCGCGAGCCGCGAACCGAACGTACGTATTGTACCCACCGATCGGATGCGCGCGCGACTGAGACCACTCCTCGCGGTAGCGACGCTGGCGCTGGCAGTGCTCCTCGCAAGCGGCTGCGGGACCTCCGCGGACAGCGAATCGGGGGGCGCCCACCCCGACTACGCGAAGGCGCTGGCGGGCTCGCCGCCGGTCCTCGCGGCTCTCCACGAGCAGGCGAACGACCTCCTCCCGGGCGGGACCGACGCCTTTGAGCAGCGGATCGCCGAGCTCCGCGGCTACCCGGTCGTGGTCAACGTCTGGGCCTCCTGGTGCGGCCCCTGCCGCTTCGAGTTCCCGGTCCTGCAGGAGCTGTCGGCCCGCTACGGGAAAAGGGTGGCCTTCCTCGGGGTCAACTCCGAAGACTCCGCGGACGCCGCCACCACCTACCTGGGCGAGGAGCCGGTCCCCTATCCGAGCTTCAGCGACCCCGACAAAGAGATCCTCAACTCGCTGGGCGCCTACGGGGGCCTTCCGGACACCGCCTTCTACGACCGCGCCGGGGAACTCGTCCACTTGAAGCAAGGTCCTTACGAGGAGAACTCCGAAATGGAAGCGGACGTTCGCCGCTACGCCCTGAACGGCGGATAATCGGGAGCAATGGAAGCGTTCATCGTCATCGCCCTGGTCGGAATCGGCCTCCTCCTCGCCGAGCTGCTGCTGCCGACCGGCGGGGTGCTCGCGGTGCTCGGCGTGATCGGCCTGACCGCCGCCGGGATCGCCGCCTTCGGCTCCGACAGCGACGCCGCCGACTTCGCGGGTGGCGGGCTGATCGCCCTCGGCGTCCTCTCGGGGATCACCTTCTACTTCGTCAGCCGCAAGGTCCTGGAGGCGCACCGCAACGACGAGGTCCGCACCGGCACCGAGGAGATGGTCGGCTCCACGGCCGAGGCCCGCAGCTCGATCGACCCGCAGGGGCGGGTCTGGCTCGGCGGGACTCTCTGGAGCGCCCGGCTGGCCGAAGGTTCAGCCCCGGCCCAACTGGGGGATAGAGTCAGGGTGGAGGCGGTCGACGGGCTGACCCTGGTGGTCCGCCCCGAGCCCCAGACCGCGATCCCCCCGAGCGAAGGAGCCGACTGATGGAAGTTGTGGCAGGGATTCTCATCGTCCTCGCGTTCTTCGCCCTGATCGCGGTCGGCGCCTCGGTCCGGATCCTGCGCGAGTACGAGCGCGGGGTGATCTTCCGCCTCGGGCGCCTGATCGCCCAGAAGGGACCGGGGCTGATCCTGCTGATCCCACTGGTCGACCGGATGGTCAAGGTCGACCTGCGGACCATCACCCTCAACATCCCGCCGCAGGAGGTGATCACCCGCGACAACGTCCCCTGCCGCGTCAACGCAGTCGCCTACTTCCGCGTCGTCGATTCCAACCGCGCCGTGGTCGAGGTCGAGAACTACCTGATCGCCACCTCGCAGATCTCCCAGACGGCGCTGCGCTCGGTGCTCGGCAAGGCCGAGCTCGACCAGCTGCTGGCCGACCGCGAGCGCCTCAACGAAGAGCTGCAGAAGATCATCGACGAGTCGACCGAGCCCTGGGGCGTGAAGGTCACCGCGGTCGAGATCAAGGACGTCGAGATCCCCGAGCAGATGCAGCGGGCGATGGCGCGACAGGCCGAGGCCGAGCGCGAGCGGCGGGCGAAGATCATCAACTCCGAGGGCGAGTTCCAGGCCGCGCAGAAGCTCACCGACGCGGCCGACATCATCAGCACCAACCCGGCCTCGCTGCAGCTGCGCTACCTGCAGACGCTGCTCGAAATCGGCTCCAACCAGAACACGACGGTCGTCTTCCCGCTGCCGATGGACGTGCTCGAGCCCTTCGTCGGCAAAGGCTCAGCGGCGCGCGCCGCGGGCACCGAGCGCCCACCGGCGCCTCCGCCTCCCGAGCCGCCTGCGGTGGACGAGCCCGACGCAGGCGACCTCCCCCCCTCCCGCTCCTGAGCTCTCCCGAGATCCGCATCGACCAGCTGACCGGGCTGAGGACGATCCTCGCCCCGGGTCGGGCCGCGCGCCCGGACAGCTTCTCGGCGCGGGCAAGCGAGCCGAAGGGCCCGGACAACTGCCCCTTCTGCGAGGGGCGTGAGGACCGCACCCCGCCCGAGCTGTACGCGCTGCGGCCAGGCGACGGCGGCGCGGACACCCCGGGCTGGAGGACGCGGGTGGTGCCGAACCTCTATCCCGCCCTCGGCGGCGAAGCGGCTTCCGACCCCGAACCCGCCGCGGAAGCCGGGGCCTTCGCCAGCGCCGGCGATCCCCTGCTCGCGTCCAAACGCGCCGGCGAACCCGACCTCTTCTCGTCGCGCCCCGCCGAAGGCTCGCACGAGGTGCTGATCAACTCGCCCGAGCACCTGACCGCGATGGCGGAGTTGGACGACGAGCAGTTCGCAGCCGCGGTCGCCACCTGGCGCGAGCGGATGCGCGCTCACCCGGATGCCTCCTACCTGCAGCTGATCGTCAACGAGGGCGGGGGTGCCGGCGCCTCGCTCGAGCACACCCACGCCCAGCTCTACGCGCTGCCGTTCGTCCCCACGGCCGTCGCCCGCGAGCGCGAGCGGGTCGGCGCCTACGGCGAACGCACGGCAGGGGGCGGGCTGCTCAGCGACGTCCTCGTCGAGGAGGTGCGCCGCCAGGAGCGGCTGGTCGCGATCGACGACGAGGCGGCGCTGATCTGCCCCTGGGCCTCGCGTTCGCCCTTCGAGCTGCGGGTGATCCCGCGCCGCGAAGCGGCCCGGTTCGAGGAGGACGAGGGCGGCGCGGCGATGATCCGCACCGCCATGCGCGCCCTCGCCGAGCTCTTCGACGGCCCGCCGGAGCTGAACCTCTGGGTCCGCACCGCCCCCCGCGGTGCCGGGCAGTTCCACTGGCACGTTGACATCGCTCCCCGCCTGACGATCAAGGCCGGCTTCGAGCTCGGCACCGGCGTCGACATCAACGTCTACCCGCCCGAGCGGGCGGCGGCGGACCTGAAAGAGTGCCTCTGATGCAACCCAACCCGCGCCCGATCCCGCGCTTCATCGCCGACACCACCCAGGAGGGAATCCCCCACGGTCGCTTCGCCGAGCGGCTGCGCGAGGAGTTCGGCAAGGCGGTCGCGGCGGTCGGCGACCTGCCGGCGAGCGCCGAGCTGCCGGCTGAGGTCGACTGGTTCCCCGAGCGTGCCTGGGGCGGCCGGGTCTGGGTCCCCGGCTCGGCCCACACCGAGAGCGAGGAGGGTCGGCTGGAGCTGTTCGGCCACGTCTCCTACGTGCAACCGCCCGGGGGCGAGCCGGGCGAGTTCGCCGCCAAGGCCGATTTCACCGACATCCTCGCCGAGGACAACCCCGACTGGCGCATCGACCTCAACGACGACGTCATCGGCCGCTGGCGCGGCGAGAACGGGCGGGCCGGCGCGGTCACCCTGGTCTGGGGGCGGCCGCTGGTTCGCGGCGCCGTCGCAGCCACCGCGGTGCTCGAGGGAGAGACGGTCGACCAGGAGCTGATCTCGCAGGACCGCTTCACGCTGATCGCCCTCGACGCCCTCGAGGCCTACGGCGACGACGTCTTCATGGAAGTGAAGCTCTGGAGTCGCCGCGCCGACGAGCTCGCCTCCGAGACCCTCTACGCCTAGCCGAGCACCTCGATCGGGAGATCGATCCCCGAGCGCGCCAGCCGCGCGTCGAAGGTCAGCAGCGGCTCCTCGATCATCAGGGCCAGGGCGACATAGAGGCCGTCGTAGAAGGAGACGTTCTCGCGCAGGCCCCAGGCCACGTGAACGAGGAGTTCGTGGTCCACCCGCTCGAGCGGCAGGTCTCCGACTTCCCACAGGGCCCTCCCCGCAGCTTCTGCGTTGAGCTTGCCGAGGCGAACCCACCGCCGCAGCGCGTGACCGATCTCTGCATCGATCAGATGCGGCGCCCAAAGCGCGTGTTCCTCGGCATCGAGTCGCTCCTCAACCAGCTTCGCGTGATCGCCCTCGCGAAGGAGTTCAACGAGGACCGATGCATCCACGACGGGCATCAGTCGCCGCGACCTTCGCGGATGGCATCGACGACATCCTGGGTGGTGAGGGTCGACCCCTTGCTGCGCCCTTGCGCTCTCGCAGCGATCTCCTTGATCGTCGATTTACGACTCCGGCGGTCGAGCTCCCGCTTGATGTAGTCGGACATGCTCATTCCCGCCGCCGCCGCCCGCATCTTCAGTTCCCGGTGCAGGTCGTCGGGCACATTCCTGATCTGGATCATCTTGGACATGTCCTGCACATTAACCCGTGCGGAGGACATGTCGATCACCTCTGCTGGTCTCATGCAAGCGATCCTGCCGAGCCACTCCGCACGCGTGCTGCGCACTTCGTGCCAACTTCGACACCTCTCAGCCAACTAAGCGAGAATTCAACTCCCGCCCCGATAGCTCAGCTGGATAGAGCGATCCCCTCCTAAGGGATAGGCCGCTGGTTCGAATCCAGCTCGGGGCACTTTCACGCCCAGGGATGCAGGCTTTCTCCCGGCCACCTGCAACTTTTGCCGGGGCAGCCCGGTTGTAGCGAGAGTGCAACCCGTGACCTCGGCCCACCGCTCCGGCCCCTGGCTCCTTCTCCTGCCGCTGCTGGCGCTCGTCGCGCTGCTCGCCGCGCCCGGGCCGGCGGCGGACGCCGCGACGCGCTCGGTCCACTTCGACGGCCGCACGGTCCAGGTACCGCATGCCTGGCCGGTTTACCGGCTGGACCGGGACCCCAGGATGTGCGTGCGGATGGATCGCCGCGCGGTCTACCTGGGGACGCCTTCGGCTCAGCAGCGGTGTCCCGCCGAGGCGATCGGGCGCCGGCGGGCGATCCTGGTCGAACCGCGCTCCGCCGCCCGCGCCTCCTCGCTGCCATGGGCGCGGCGCGGTGCCACCGCCTCCGCCGGCGGCTCGATCTTCACCGGCCTCGGCTTCGACGCCTGCACCGCACCCTCCTCGCGCTCGATGGCGGCCTGGGGCAGCTCGCCCTACCGCGCCGTCGGCGTCTACATCGGCGGCGTCAACCGCGCCTGCTCGCAGCCGAACCTGACCGCGAGCTGGGTCGCCGCGCAGACCGAAGCCGGCTGGCACCTGATCCCCACCTACGTCGGCCTGCAGGCGCCGACCAGCGCCTGCTCGAGCTGCGCCAAGCTGAGCAGCAGCCAGGCAACCGCCCAGGGCGCCGCGGCCGCGGTGGACGCGGTCGAAGAGGCGAGCGCGGTGGCGATGGGGCCGGGTAGCCCGATCTACTACGACATGGAGGCCTACAGCCAGACTTCCAGCGCCACCGCCGCCACCCTCGCCTTCCTCGAGGCCTGGACCCAGGAGCTGCACCAGCTCGGCTACTCCTCCGGCGTCTACAGCAGCAGCTCCTCCGGGATCGAGGACCTGGCCCGCCAGATCGGCACCGGCTACGAACTGCCGGACGCGATCTGGACCGCCAACTGGAACGGCCAGCAGGACACCGTCGACCCGGTCGTGCCCGCCAACGCCTGGGCCCAGCACCAGCGGATCCACCAGTACCGCGGCGGCCACAACGAGACCTACGGCGGGGTGGCGATCAACATCGACAACAACTACGTCGACGGCCCCACGGTGGGCTCCGCCAGCTTCGCGACCGGGGACGACCCGATCGGCTACCTCGACCTCGCCACCTCGCCCGCGCCGGGACAGGTGCGGGTCCGCGGCTGGGCCTTCGACCCCAACATCCCCACCGAGCCGCTGGCGATCCGGCTCGCCGTCGGCGGCAGGGTCGGAGACCCCGACGTCGTCCTCTACGACCTCGGGGCGATCGCGGGCCAGCCGCGCCGGGACGTCACCCGTGAGTTCCCCGAAGCCGGTCCCCGCCACGGCTTCGACGTCAGCCTGCCCACCATCAAGTCCGGGCGCCAGCGCGTCTGCGCCTACGCGCTCGACTTCGACCCCGGCGAAGACCGGCTGCTCGGCTGCAAGCGGGCGACGATCCCGGTCGCGGTCGAACTCTCCCAGGTGGGGATGAGCGGCCAGCGGGTGCGGGTGCGGGTCGCCTGCCTGTGGCCGGCGGGAACCGCCTGTCCGGGGCAGATCCTGCTGCGCACCCGTTTCCGGGTCCCGGTCGTCCCCTACCGCGGGCGCGGGCCCCGCACCCGGCCGGTGAGCCGCCTGATCGGGCGCGGCTCCTTCCAGCTCGGCGGCGGTTCCGCCCAGACCTTCCGCGTCCCGCTCAGCGCCGGCGGCCGCGCGCTGCTGCGCAGCCGGGGCTGGCTGAAGACCCACATCGTGATCGCGATCCCGGGCGGACGGCGGACGGCCGTCCTCGGGATCAAGCGCTAGGGCGAGTCCTCGCCGAGCGCTTCGCGCAGACCGGCCAGCTCGGCTCGCAGGCCGGCGATCTCACGCTCGATCCGGTCGAGCCGCTCCTCGTCGACCGGCTCGGCGACCGGCGGCTCAGGCGCCGCCTCGGCAGCCGGTTCCGTCGCCCGGGCTTCCTCGACGACCTCAGCCGGAGCGCCGCCGAGCACCTGCTCGTAGCGGTCCTCCTTCTGGCCCGGCTGGCGCGGGTGGCGGACCACCAGCTCGCGATCCACCAGCTTCTCCAGGGTGGCCTGCACCGCCGCCAGGTCGGCGAAGGAGCAGAGCCGCTCGCTGCGTTGCTTCAGCTCGCCCGGAGTCTGCGATCGGCGCAGCATCAAAACCGTCAGCAACGCCAGCTCGTCGTCCTCGAGGTTGAGCGCCTCCGGCAGCAGGTGGCGGTACTTGCGGGCGCGGCTGCCGGCGCCGCTGGCGAGGCGGGTCCAGCCGCGCAGGGCGAGGCGCCGCAGCGCCTCGGAGACCGTCGCCTCGTCGTAGGAGACAACCGGGTCGCGGTTGGTCGACTGGTTGCAGGCCAGCCGCAGCGCGTTGAGCGAGAGCGGGTAGGCGTCGGGGGTGGTCCGCTGCTTCTCGACCAGGCAGCCGACGATCCGGATCTCGACCGCGTCCGGCTCCATCTCAGCCGCGGTCTGGGCGGTCCGGGTAGATCTCGTCGATCGTCACCAGGGCCCGGTAGGGCGCCCCGGCGGCGGCCTCGATCTTCGCGTCGCCGCCCGCGAGCCGGTCGACGACCGCGACCACACCGGCGATCTCGAGACCCTCCTCGCGGACGCGCGCGAGCGCCTGCGCGGTCGACCCTCCCGTGGTGACGGTGTCCTCGACGACCAGGCACCTGGTACCCGGTCCGACCGGACCCTCGACCCAGCGCTGCAGCCCGTGCTCCTTGCGGGAGCCGCGGACGAAGAAGGCGACGAGGCCGGCGCCGGCCGGGACCGCGATCGCCGCGCAGGCGGGGGGGATCGCCGCGGTGGCGGGTCCGCCAACCGCCTCGGCACCGTGCTCCGCGGCGGCGGCGGCGATCAGCTCGCCGGCGGCGTGAAAGCCGGCCGGGCGCATCAGGGTGCGGCGGGCATCGACGTAGTACTGGGCCGTCGCGCCGCTGGCCAGGGTCACCTCGCCGAGGATCAGCGAGTGCTCGCGCAGCTCGGCGAGCAGGGTCTGCCTGGCGGCGGCAAGGTCGGTCACGGCGGGCATCCTAAGCGGAGAGAGCTTCCGCGAAGCCCTGGCGCCAGCTCGGGTGCGCCGGCTGCCAGCCAAGCTCGCGCTTGGCCTTCGCGTTGGAGGCGCCGCGCATCGTGATCGCGGTGGACGCCAGATCCGTGCCGGCGGCCACCCGCGCCATCCAGACCGGAACCCGCCGTGGAGGCTTGGCCCCCAGCGTCTCCGCGTAGACCGGCAGCCACTCGTGCAGAGGCACCGGCTCGTCGTCGACGACGTTGTAGACGCCGGGCGAGCCATGTTCGAGGGCGGCGACGCAGGCATCCGCCGCGTCCTCGACGTGGATGAAGGAGTAGACCCCCTCGCCCGCGCCGATCAACGGGTAGCGACGCTTGAGGGTGTCCTCGCCGATCATGCCGCCGCGGTCGAAGTGGGTTCCCGGCCCGTAGAACCAGCCGAAACGGAGCACCACTCCCTCCGGGCCTCCCGCCTCCTGCACCTGGGTCTCCAGCGAGACCACTGCGTCGCGGCCCGCCGCGAAGCGCCCGGGCGGATCGAGGAAGAGCGGCGCCTCCTCGTCCTTGACCCGCTCGCCCTGCGGCTCGTAGAAGAAGGCGATGCTCTCGGCGACGATCCTCCGCGCCCCGGCGACCTTGGCGGCTGCGACCAGGTTGCGCGTCCCCTCGGTCCGCACCCGGTTGGTCGCCGCCAGGTAGTCGGATTTCGGTTTGAACCGCTGCGGCAACGCCGTCAACGCGTGCAGCACCGCCTCCGGCTTCGCCGCGACGAGCGCCTCGCGCAACGCCTCGGCGTCGAAGACATCGCAGACGACCGCCGCGGCCCCCGCCTCGCGGATCTCCGCCGCCCGCTCCTCGCGCCGCGTCATCCCGACCACCTCGTGCCCGGCGGCAACCAGCCGCCGCACCGTCGGCCGTCCGATCACTCCACTCGCACCCGCAACGAAAACCTTCATGCCGCCTCCTTTGTCCGGCTGCATTCTGCCGGGAGACGACGCGATCCCGCTACCAGATGAAGATGTCCTCGCCGAGGAAGATCCGGCTGTAGATCTCCGGCTGGTCGGCGATGAAGGTCCGCAGGCAGCCGTGGCTGGCGGGGTAGTCCGGCACCGATTCGTAGCCGTGGACCGCGTAGCCGCCGTAGAAGTAGTACGAGTAGTACATGCCGTGCGAGTTGTAGCCCGGTTCGGTGCGGATGAACTCGTAGTGGCCGGTGACGGTCGGGGTCGAGGACTTGCCGGAGGAGATCGGGTAGATCGCGAACGGCTTGTCGCCCTTGGTGAAGACCAGGACCTGCTTGGAGAGCGGTGCCTCGACGTGCTCGCCGGCGCCCGGGTGGCGCACCTCGTAGCCGCCCTTGCCGGAGTAGACCTTCTTCACCAGACCGGCGCCGGCCCGCATGCTGCGGCTCATGTCGTTGACTTTGCGGTAGGCGAGGACGCCGCGGCCGGTCTTGTCGCCGAAGCAGTTGCCGGAGTTGGCGATGTAGCCCATCTTCCGCATCGCCTTCTTGAAGCCGACGACGACGTCGCCGCACTGGCCCTGGTGCAGGCTCGGGAAGCTCACCTTCCAGCTCTTGCGGACGGTCTCGTCGGCGCCGAGCTGCGGGGTGGCGACGTGCTTGGCCGCAACCGCGTACCTGCCGTTCTCACGCACCTCGATGCTGGTGCGGAAGGCGCCCTTGCCACCCGCCCTGCTGAGCGGCAGGTTGCGGCTGAAGAGGATCTTTCCGTCGAGGTAGAAGGTCACCTTCACCTCCTCGCCGGCGACGAACGGGGCGAGGGTCCCGGTGACGGGGACCTTCTGCATGATCTCCGCCCGGCCGTTGTCCAGATTGCCGACCTTGACCTTCACGGTCGGCTGCGGGGACGGGGTCGGCTGCGGCGCCTTCTTGACGGGAGCGGCAGCCGCCGTGGCGGGCAAGACGAGGATGCCGGCGACGGCGAGCAGGGACGAGAGGCGGCGATTCACCGGCGGAATGCTACTGAGCGAGCAGGGCGACAGAGTTGTTCAGCATGTGCAGCAACATCCCCGGCACGATCGAGCCCGTCTTCTCGTAGAGCAGGCAAAAGACGAAGCCGAGGACGATCAGCGGCGGCACCGCGCTGAGCCCGGTGAAGGCATGGAGGGCGCCGAAGACGACCCCGGCGGCCAACGCTGCCGGCACCTTCGGCAGGCGCTCGCGCAGGCCGCCGAAGAGCATCCCTCGAAAGCAGATCTCCTCGGCGATCGCGGCGCCGAAGACGATCAGCAGAACCTGGATCGGGATCGGGCCGAAACCGGAGGCGATGTCCTCCTGTTCGGGTTCGAGGATCAGCGTCGAGTAGAGCATCGCGAAGAGCAGGTAGGAGCCGACCGCCGCCGCCATCCACTTGAAGGCCGAAGACCGGAAGCGCTGCACCCCGAGCCGCCACAGCGCCTCGCCGAGCGTCTTCGCCCCGCGCGAGCGGGCGATCCAGAGCGGCACCAGCAGCAGCCCGAGCACGGTTCCGACCTGGGCGATGACGTTGCCGGCCGTGGTCAGGTCCCCTTCGCCTTCGGTGAAGAAGAGCGCCGGCATGCCCAGCAGGAGCCCGGTGAAGATCGCCATCACCGAGCCCAGCAGCGCCCCTTTCGGGCCCCAGTTGGAGGGCGGGAACTCGCGGCTCGGCGCCTCGGCGACAGGCGGGGTGGCTAGGTTGCTCTCCATGTCGCCGGCAGTCTCACAGGTCTCCCGCTCCACCAGGACCCGGCTGCGGCTCCTGCGGCGCCTTGCCTTCCTCGGCGTCTTCCTGGTCGTGGCGATGCTGGCGCTCAGTCAATTCACCGAGCTGCAGCGCCTGGCGACCGGCATCCTCGCCTCGACCGCGGTAATCGTCGCGATCGTCGGCTTCGCCGCCCAGCGCACCCTCGCCAACCTGATCGCCGGGATCCAGATCGCGATCTCGCAGCCGATCCGGATCGGCGACCGCGTCAGCTTCGAAGAGCGCGAGGGCCGGGTCACCGACATCACCCTCTCCTACACCTACATCGACCCCGGCGACGGCAGCTCCGTGGTGGTCCCCAACCAGCTCCTGGTCGAAGGGATCGTCCACAACCACTCGACCGAAGACACCCACGCCTGACGCCGGAGAGGGCTGGGTACCCTCTCTTCGATGACGCAGCGCACTCGCCGACGTCAGCGCCGCAGCGGGGGGATCGGCGCCAAGCTCCTGATCGTCTTCGGCGGCGTCTTCGCCCTGCTCGCGGTGGCGGCGATCGCAGTCACCTCCTGGGTGCTCGACGTCGCCGCCGACGCGCCGGACCTCAGCACCTGCAAACCGATCGACCGCGGCGGCAACACCGTCGTCTACGCCGCCGACGGATCGAAGCTGGGGATCGTCGCCTCACCGGAGGTCCGTTCCCTGGTCTCGATCGAGCGGATTCCGAGGAACGTGCAGCTGGCGACGGTGGCGATCGAGGACCAGCGCTTCTACCAGCACGATGCGCTCGACTACGAGGGGATCCTCCGGGCCGCACTGAAGAACGTCGAAGCCGGCGAGGCGGTCGAGGGCGGCTCGACGATCACCCAGCAGCTGGTCCGCAACCTCTGCATCCGCAACCCGGAGCGGACGATCGAGCGCAAGATCGTCGAGGCGGAGATGGCGATCGAGTACGCCGGACGCCACAGCCGCCGCGAGATCCTCGGCTCCTACCTCAACGTCGCCTCCTACGGGACGGTCGAAGGGACGACCGCGGTCGGGGTCGGCGCCGCCTCGAAGATCTTCTTCTCGAAGCCGGTCTGGAAGCTGAAGCTGCCCGAAGCGGCGCTGCTGGCGGGCCTGCCGCAGGCACCCTCCGAATACAACCCGCTGCTGGATCCAGAAGCCGCCAGAGCGCGCCGCAACCAGGTGCTGCTGAAGATGGAGAAACTCGGCTACGTAAGCAAAGAGCGCGCGCGGGCGGCGATGGACAGCGGCCTGCGGGTCGACCTCGACGAGAGCTACTTCGAGCACCGCGAGCCCTACTTCTTCGACTACGTCGAAAACCGGCTGCTCGAGGAGTACGGGGTGGACGAGGTGCGGCGCGGCGGTCTCGAGGTGCACACGACGATCGAGCCGAAGCTGCAACAGGTCGGATTGGAAACGATGCGCTCCTCGCTGCCCTACTCGACCGACCCCTCGGCGGCGCTGGTCTCGATCGACCCGCGCAACGGCGAGATCCGGGCGATGGTCTCCAGCTCCGCCTACGAAGACAGCAAGTTCAACCTTGCCGCCCAGGGACACCGGCAGCCGGGCTCGACCTTCAAGACCTTCGTCCTGACCACGGCGATCAAGCAGGGGATCGACCCCTACTCGACCTACTACACCTCGAAACCGCTCGACCTCTACCTGCCGCAGTGGGGCCACTGGACGGTCCACACCGCCGACGAAGGCTATTTGGGCACCGTCAACCTGCAGCAGGCGACGGTCGCCTCCGACAACACCGTCTTCGCCCAGCTCGACCTCGACGTCGGCCCGCAGGCGGTGGCGCAGACGGCGCACTCGATGGGGATCACCTCGCCGCTGGACGGGATCCCGGCGGAGGGAATCGGCGGGCTGCGGATCGGCGTCTCGCCGCTGGAGATGTCGAGTGCTTACGCAACGCTGGCCGACGGCGGCCTCCACCGCCAGCCGGTCGCGGTGAGCAAGGTCGTCTTCCCCGGCGGCCGGGTCGACCACCCGGAACGGTCCAAGCCCGAGCAGGTGATCTCACCCGCGGCGGCGTGGGAGGTGACCCGCCTCCTCCACGACAACATCGTCGAAGGGACGGGAACCGGCGCCTACACCGGCTGCCCCGGCCAGGCGGGCAAGACCGGGACCACCGACAACTACACCGATGCCTGGTTCGCCGGCTACCAGCCCAACCTGTCGACGGTGGTCTGGGTCGGCTACCCGGAATCGAACGACGTCTCGATGTCGAGCGTGCACGGGCAGATCGTCTTCGGCGGCACCTTCCCGGCCGATATCTGGAATGGGCTCTACGCGGGCGCTGAAGTGCCCTGCGAGGAGTTCACCGAACCGGAGCAGAAGATCAGCTGGGCGCCGTTCTACGGCCGCTACGCGCACTCGACCCCCAGTGACGACAGCAGCCTCGGCGGATCCGGCGACGGCGACGAAGGTGGCGACTCGCCGCCTCCGGGCACCGCGGCGGTCGGCGGCTACGACCCCGAGGCCTACGCCCCGGGGGCCGGACAGGAACCGTATCCCGCGCCCCCGGCCCCGGGGGACGTCGGCGGCGGCAAGTCGGCGGGCGAGTAGCGATCGACCCCGGCCTCGCCTTCGGCCTGGTCTGGGCCGGCTTCCTCGCCTATCTCGGAGTCCTCGCAGCGGCCCCGGCGCTCGGGCGGCGCCTCGTCTGGGGGGCGATCGCCGTCTGCGTCGCCGCCTTCGCGCTGGCGCCGGTGCTTCTCTCCCACGACGTCTACAGCTACGTCGACTATGCCCGGCTCGGCGTCCGCCACGGCCTCGACCCCTACGTGCACGCGCCGCTGGCCGCACCCCAGGACCCCGCCTACGCCAGGGTCACCTGGACCGAAGCGACCAGCGCCTACGGACCCCTCTTCACCCTCGCCACCTACCCACTCGCCTGGCTGCCGGTCGCCGTCGCGGTGGCCGTCCTCAAGGCTGTGGCGGCCATATCGGTACTCGGCATCGCGGTAGTGGTCTCCCGCCTCGCTGCCACCCGCGACGTCGACCCCCTGCGCGCCGCGGCCTTCGTCGCCCTCAACCCGCTCGTCCTCGTCCACGTCGTCGGCGGCGCCCACAACGACGGCCTGACGATGCTGCTGGCGATGCTCGGCGTCGCGGCGGTCCTCAGCGCTCGCGAGATGGCCGGTGGCGCCGCCCTCGCTGCCGCAGCCGCCGCCAAGGCCGCAGCCACCTTCATCGCCCCCTTCGCCCTCCTGGGCTGCCGGAATTCGACATCGACGGGACGAAAAGCGGTCCACCTGAGCGGTTTTCGGCCCGTCGGCAATTTCCTCTGGGGCGCCGCAGCTGCCGGCGCGGCGATCGCGCTCGCCGCGTGGCTCGCCTTCGGCTGGGACTGGCTCCACGGTTTCGGGCTCGCCGGCGAGAACCAGAGCCGGACCAGTTACATGAGCATCCCGATCGCCGCCGCCAGGCTGACCGGTCTCGACCCCGACCCCGTCCGCCTCACCGCCGCGCTCCTCTTCGCCGCCGCGATCGCCGGCCTCCTCGCCTGGACCTGGCGCGGTGGCGACTGGGTCCGGGCCGCCGCCTGGGCCGCCCTCGCCCTTCTCCTGGCCACCGCCTGGCTCCTCCCCTGGTACCTGATCTGGGTACTGCCGCTGGCCGCCATCTCCCGCGACCGCCCCCTGCAGCTGCTGACCCTGACCCTGACCGCCTACCAGCTGGGCGCCCGCATCCCGCTCTGAGTGGACAACCACTCCGTAGAGATTCCCGAAGCATTCACGTGAGTTGCCGCAATCTTTCTTGACTATTGCTCGATCTCCGCTACGACTGGGTGCACGAAACCAACCGGCATTCCGCCGGAAAGGAGTCACTCACATGAAGCACCTCAAGACGCTCGGACTCGCCACTGTTGCGGCGATGGCTGCGATGGCGTTTGTCGGAGCCACGTCAGCCTCTGCTGGCCATCTCTGCACAGGTACACCGGCTAGTCACTGCGGGACCCCCATGGTCGCTGGCGAAACATTCGACATGTCCATCGAGACTTCCTCACTGATGAAAACCACAGGAGGAACCACCGTCGCCACATGTTCGACCGGATCGCTGGGAGGGCAATTAGCCAATACCGGCAGCACAACCGAAACAGTCAAAGAGACCCTCACCGCAGTGACCTGGGGAGGATGCACCACGACAGTGGACACGCTTTCAACCGGAACTCTGGAATTTCATCACATCGCAGGAACCGATAACGCCACAGTCACAAGCAGCGGGCTCGAGGTGACAATTCAGTTCCTCGGAGTCAGCTGCCTGTTCAAGACCAACAACACCGATATCGGTGTACTCACAGGGGGTAACCCTGCGACAACGGACATCAACGGCACGATCCCAGCAACATCGCCGGGAGGATTCCTATGTCCGCCTCATATAGTGTGGTCCGGTGCCTATGAAGTCGGTTGGCCGTCGGGAACAGTGCACTCCAACATAGGGTAATCGCCCAGCCGGCAGGCTAAGTAGAGAGGGGGTCGGGTTCCTCACGCGTCGCCTGCGCCTCTTCCTCCTCAGGTGACGGATGGACGATCCCGGTGTGGACACTCCACCCCTCTCTGCGTCCCAGCAGCGTCACGATCCCGACGTAGATCAGTTCGGCAAGCGTCAGGACTCCGCGCACGGCGATCGCGATCAGCGAGCCGAGGGCGAAGCTCTTGCTCGGCAGCGCCGCCTTCATCGCCCAGGCGAAGGCGGCGTCCTTGACGCCGAGGCCGGCCGGCGCGATCAGCGTCACCAGGGCGGCGACGTAGCCGATCGCCTGCGCCGACCCGACCAGCACCACGTCCTCGAAGGAGATGAAGGTGACCGAGCGGGCAACGCAGTAGAGGCCGAGCGCGATCACCGCCCAGTTGAGCATGTAGAAGGCGATCAGGGCGATCACCCCACGCAGCGGGATCACCCCCGGCAGCGGTTCGCGGCCGAATGCGCCGAGCGCCCTGTTCGCCAGCGGCCCGAAGACCTTCGGGTGCAGCACTGCGATCGCCAGCGGGATCAGCAGCAGCACCCCCCAGCGCCAGGGCTCGCCCTGGAGATCGGGGTGCTGGATGATGAAGTAGGAGGCGACGATCACCGCCGAGGTCGCGGAGATCGCCTGTTCGTAGACGATGCTGGCGATCGTGATCCGCCGCGGGATGCCCGCTTTTTCGGAGAGCAGGATCCGGCCGAGCACGTAGAGGACGCTGCCGGGGACGTAGCGAGCCAGGAGCGGCTGCCCCCAGGCGACCTGGGCGCGCCCGAACCCGATGCGGTAGCCGAGGAAGCGCAGGGTCAGGTCCCAGCCGTAGGCGCTGAGGACGAAGAAGAAGGGCAGGATCACGATCGCCGGGATCAGCCAGCCGACGTGGAAATGGACCCCCTCCTCCTGGATCTCCGACCACTGGTCGATGACCGTGAGCACGAGGAAACCGAAGATCAGCAGGGCCAGCCCGACCTGCAGCGCGAGGCGGACTTTGCGGCTGCGCGGGGGCTTCCTCCCGAGCTGCGATCCAGCCTCGCCTACTCGGTGCAGGAATGGTTGGCGGCTCTCCACGTCCGTTCGCACCTTAGTGTCTGGGATAGTCGGTTGATGGGCGAGTTCGAGTTGCTGGCCAAGCTGCGCGAGCGTCTGCCGCAGGCCGGTCCCCGGGTAAAACTCGGCAGCGGCGACGATGCTGCGGTCACCGTCCCGGCGGGCGCCACCGCGACCTCAGTCGACGCGATCGTCGACGGGGTCCACTTCCGTCGCGAGGAGGCGGAGCTCGCCACGGTCGGTCGCAAGGCGCTCGCCACGGCCCTCTCCGACCTGGCGGCGATGGGCGCCGAGGCAGGCGAGGCTTACGTCGTCCTCGGAGCCCCGGCCGACCTCGGCGAGGCGGAATTCCTCACCCTGCTCGACGGCCTGCTGGAGCTCGCCGCGGCCACCGGCACCACCCTCGCCGGCGGCGACCTCACCCGTGCCCCGGCCCTGACTCTGGCGGTGACGGTGGTCGGGCACGCCGCGAGCGCGGAAGATCTCGTCACCCGCGGCGGCGCCCAGGCCGGCGACGTCCTCGTCCTCACCGGGGAGATCGGCGGCGCGGCCGCCGGCCGACTGCTGCTCGACGACCCGGCCCTGGCGAAGGCGGTCCCGGAGGAGACGGCTGCCCGCCTGCGCGCCCGCCAGCTCGACCCGTCCCCCCGCCTGCGCTCCGGGCGAGCGCTGGCCGAAGCTGGTGCGACGGCGATGATCGACCTCAGCGACGGCATCGCCGGCGACGCGGGCCACATTGCCCAAGCCAGCGGCGTCGCCCTCGAGATCGACGCCGGCGCGCTGCCCCTGGCCAAGGGGATCGCCGAGATCGCCGCGGCGGCGGGACGCGACCCGCTGCAGCTGGCGGCGGCGGGTGGCGAGGACTACGAATTGCTCGCGGCGCTGCCGGCGGAGCGGCTCGGCGACGCCTCCACCGCGATCGGCGACGCAGCGGAGACCACCTTGACCCCGGTCGGCCGGGTTGCGGCAGGAGAGGGGGCCCGGATCAGGCTGCCCGGGGGTGCATCGCTGGAGGCCGGGGGCTACGACCATTTTCCGGCGCCGTAGCGTGAATCCCGGTCAGCAACTCCCTGACGCCACGGCGGCTCAGCATCGCGTTCGCGATCTGCGCCGGGTCCGGCTTGTAGGCCCCGGAATCGACAAGGGATTTCAGTTCGTGGGTCTGCATTGCCTTCGCGGTCTTTATCGGCCTCGACTGCCAAAGCCTTAGTTCTTGGTACTCGCACATGCGTCCAAACTGCGGCGCTCACTACCCTCTGTGCCGGTGGCCAACGGCTCAGCCCGCATCCTGCTGGTGGACGACGAGCAGTCGATCCAGACCCTGCTCAGCTATCCGCTGCGCAAGGACGGCTATCACGTGACCTCGGCGCTGGACGGCTCGGAAGCCCTGCGGCGCTTCGAGGAAGGTCGCTTCGACCTGGTCATCCTCGACCTGATGCTGCCGCAGCTGAACGGGGTCGAAGTCTGCCGCCATCTGCGCTCCCGCAGCCAGGTGCCGATCATCATGCTGACCGCCAAGGGCAGCGAGACCGACAAGGTCGCCGGCCTGGAGGTCGGCGCCGACGACTACATCACCAAGCCGTTCTCGATGCGCGAGTTCCGCAGCCGCGTCAAAGCGGCGCTGCGACGGTCGCGGATGGCGGCGGGCACGCAGTCCGACGAGGCGATCGAGTGCGGAGAGCTGACGATCGACTTCGACCGCCGCCTGGTCACCCTCGCCGGCGAGGAGGTCAAAGTCACCTACGTCGAGTTCGAGATCCTCGGCGCTCTCGCCCGCTCGCCCGGTCGTGTCCTCACCCGCGAGACCCTGCTCGAGCACGTCTGGGGCGACTCCGACTACCGCGATCCGCGCACCGTCGACGTCCACATCCGCCACCTGCGCGAGAAGCTGGAGACGGACCCGAAGGAGCCCGAGTACCTCTTCACCGTGCGCGGGGTCGGCTACCGCTTCCGGGAGTAATCGCCGTGCGCGGCCTCCGGCTCGGCGACATCGCCAGCCGCATCACCCTGATCTCGATCTCGATCGCGGTCGGCGCCACCGCGGTCGTCTACGTCTACTCGGTCGCGATCGGCGGCTCGGCCAGCGGCGACGACGCGGTCAAGCTGCAGATCCTCACCGGAGGCCTGATCGCGGTCGCGATCTCCACGGCGATCGGGCTCTACTACACGCGCGCCGCCAACAACAACATCCAGCGCCTTCAGGAAGCCGCCCGCAAAGTCGCCGACGGCAACTTCGAAACGACGATCCCGATCGCCTCCGTCGGCCAGCTCGGTGACCTGGCCCGCACCTTCAACGAAATGCAGCGGCGCCTGGCCGAGCTCGACAGTGCCCGCAAGCAGTTCATAGCCAACGCTTCGCATGAGCTGCGGACGCCGATCTTCAGCCTCGGCGGCTTCGTCGAGCTGCTCGAAGAGGAGGACCCGAGCCCAGAGGAGCGAGCGGAGTTCGTGCGCACCATGCGCCAGCAGATCGAGCGGCTGACCAAGCTCACCACCGACCTCCTCGACCTCTCCCAGCTCGACGCCGGCGCGGTGGTGATGCGGACCAGCAGCGTCGACCTCACCGCCCTCGCTCGGGAGGTGACGAAGGAGTTCGGGGCGCGGGCCGACCTGCGGGGATCGCGCCTGCAGCTGCGGACCCCGGAGCAGCCGGCGATCGCGCTCTCCGACCCTGATCGGGTGCGTCAGATCATCCGTATCCTGCTTGACAACGCCCTCACCCACACCCCCGAGGGCACCGACGTCACCGTGACCACCTACTCCGCCAACCGCCGCGCCGAGCTGACCGTCTCCGACGACGGCCCAGGCGTTCCGCAGCGGGTGCAGAAGCGGATCTTCGAGCGCTTCTACACGGCGGACAAGTCCGGCAGCTCCGGTCTCGGGCTGGCGATCGCCAGCGAGCTCGCGCAGCGGATGGAGGGTGAGATCACGATCAGCTCCAGCCGCCGCTTCACCGCCTTCACCCTCGACCTCCCGCCGGGAGCCGGAGACGCCCCCTCGTCGCGCTCGCCGCGCGACCCGGTCGGGGCCGGGACGTGAAACGCCTCGGCGCGGCTGCCGCGCTGCTCCTCTGCCTCCTGGCCCTCTTCGGATGCGGGTCCGGGACCGACGGGACGAGCGCGGCGGGAGGCGAAGGGACGGCGATGGAAGTCACCGCCCCGCCGAAGCCCGAAGTGGCGATCCAGGCTTCCAGCCCGGGCTTCGACGCCTCCCGCGTCTTCGAAGAGGCGTCGCCGGGGGTGGTGACGATCCGCTCCGTCTTCGAGGGAGAGGGCGCAGCCGAAGGCTCGGGGTTCGTGCTCGACCAGAACGGAGAGATCGTTACCAACGCACACGTGGTGACCGATGAATCGAGCGGCGAGCGCGAGGCGGCCAAGCAGGTCTACGTCGAGTTCCCGGACCGCAACGTCGTCCCCGCCGAGATCGTCGGCTTCGATCCGTTCGTCGACGTCGCTCTCCTGCAGATCCAGCCCGGCGGCCTCGCCCTGCACCCGCTCGAGCTGGGTGACGACCGCGACCTCCACGTCGGTCAACCGGTGGCGGCGATCGGCAACCCCTTCGGCGAGCAGCAGTCGCTCTCGGTCGGCGTCGTCTCGGCCACCGACCGCTCGGTCGAATCGCTGACCCAGTTCCAGATCGCCGGCGCGATCCAGACCGACGCCTCGATCAACCCCGGTAACTCCGGCGGCCCGCTGCTCGACGCCGGCGCCCGGGTGGTCGGGATCAACCAGCAGATCGAGACCAACTCGGGCGCCAACGACGGGGTCGGGTTCGCGGTGCCGGTCTCGGCGGTCAAGCGCTCGATCGCCCAGCTGCGCGACGACGGCGACGCCGAATACGCCTACATCGGCGTCTCCAGCCAGGCGCTCTACCCGCAGCTCGCCCGCAAGCTGGAGCTCGCCACCGACTACGGCGGCCTCATCTCCGAAGTCATCCCCGGCGGTCCGGCCGACGATGCCGGAATCAGAGGAGGCTCCGACAAGCTCACCTTCCAGGCCGGGCGGTACCGCACCGGCGGCGACGTGATCCTCGACATCGACGGCGAGCCGATCGTCGGACCGGACGACCTCGCCAAGGTGATCGCCGACCACCGGCCAGGCGACACGGTGAAGGTGACGATCCTCCGCGACGGCCGGCGCGAGGAGATCGAGCTGACGCTGGGCGAGCGCCCCGACGACCCCTCCAACTGACCCCCGCGAACACCGCGGGACGCCATGTCGCCGCTCATCGGTGTAGAACTCCAGCCTTGCTTCAAGAAGTCGCCCTCGGCCAGAAGTCCCTCACCGACTACACCCACATCGTCGGCAAAGAGCTGACGGAGCAGATCCGCCAGCTCTCCGAGCCGCTGAAGGGGAAGCGGGTCCTGCACGTCAGCGCCACCGCTTTCGGCGGCGGCGTCTCGGAGATCCTCTACACGCTGGTGCCGCTGATGCGCGACGTCGGGGTCGACGCCCACTGGCACGTGATCTTCGGCAAGGAAGAGTTCTACAACGCCACCAAGCTCCTCCATAACTCCCTCCAGGGCGCGGAGGAGTCGCTGAGCGACGAGCAGTGGGAGCTGTTCGACGAGATCAACGCGATGAACGCCGAGGGCCTGCAGGGCGAGTGGGACGTGGTCATCGTCCACGACCCGCAGCCGATCGGCCTGCTGCGCGGCGCGAAGGCGAAGGGCAAGCACTGGGTCTGGCGCTGCCACATCGACCTCTCGACCCCCAACCCGGCGCCGATCGCGCGCCTGCTGCCGATGATCGAAGAGTACGACGCGAGCGTCTGGCACCTCGAGGACTACGTCCCGGACGGGATGGGCAAGCACCGCGAGGAGGTGCGGATCTGCCCGCCGGCAATCGACCCGCTGTCGCCGAAGAACATGGCTTTCTCACCCGAGGACGCGGCTTTCGTCTGCCGTCAGTTCGGGATCGACGTCGACCGGCCGCTGATCACCCAGGTCTCCCGCTTCGACCCCTGGAAGGACCCGATCGGCGTGATCGACGCCTACCGCGAGGTGACGAAGCAGGTCCCGGAGGCGCAGCTGGCGATGGTCGGATCGATGGCCACCGACGATCCCGAGGGAATGGAGTACTTCCAGAAGACCTTCGAATACGCCGGTGGCGACGACGACATCAAAATTCTCAGCAACCTCAACAACGTCGGCGCGATCGAGGTCAACGCCTTCCAGTCGCAGTCGGACATCTGCCTGCAGAAGTCGATCCGCGAGGGCTTCGGCCTGACCGTCACCGAGGCGCTCTGGAAGGGCCGGCCGACGGTCGCCGGCAACGTCGGCGGCATCCCGCTGCAGATCGAGGACGGGGTCGGCGGCTTCCTAGTCGACTCCCCCGCGCAGTGCGCGGAGCGCTGCCTGGAGATCCTCCGCGACCCCGAGCTCGGCAAGCAGCTGGGCCGGCAGGGCAAGGAGCACGCCAGGAAGCACTTCCTCACCCCGCGCCTGCTGCGGGACTGGCTCAAGCTGTTCAGCGATCTCGACGGCTGACCTCAGCTGCCGGCTAGTCGGTACCCCTTAGTCTCTGCGGCGTGAGCTCTTCGCCGTTGATCATCGTCTCGAACCGGGGGCCGCTCCAGTTCGAGCGCGACGAGAGCGGGCAGCGGACGGTGCGCCGCGGGGGCGGTGGCCTGGTGACGGCGCTCTCCGGCCTGGTCTCCCACCGGGACGCGCTGTGGATCGCCTCGGCGATGACCGACGAGGACGTCGCCGTCTCCAACGAAGCCGGCGGCCCGATCGAGCAGCAACTGGACGGAATCGACTACCGAGTCTGCCTCGTCGGCAGCGACCCCGAGGCCTACGACCGCTTCTACAACGTGATCGCCAACCCGATCCTCTGGTTCATCCAGCACTACCTCTGGGACATCTCCAACGCGCCGGACATCCGCCAGCAGGAGATCGACGCCTGGGACTACGGCTACCAGGCCGTCAACCGCGACATCGCCGAGGCGGTCGTGGCCGAGATCGCCGAGCAGGAGGATCCGCTGGTGATGCTGCACGACTACCACCTGTACACCGCGCCGGGAATGATCAAGGCCCAGCGCCCCGACGCCTTCCTCCACCACTTCGTCCACATCCCCTGGGCCCAGCCGGACAGCTGGCGGATCCTGCCGAACCGGGTCCGCGACGCGATCTTCGAGGGGATGCTGGCCAACGACATCATCGGCTTCCACACCCACGCCTACTGCATCAACTTCCTCCGCTGCTGCGACGAACTGCTCGACGGAGTCGAGGTCGACTACCAGGCCGCCGAGGTCCGCCACGCGGGCGGCAAGACGATCGCCCGGGCGTATCCGCTCGGGATCGACGCGGAGCGGCTGCAGCGGGCGGCTGCCTCGCCCGAGGTCGCCGAGGCCGAGCGCGAGGTGCTCGAGCGGCGCCGCCAGCACCTGATCATCCGAGTCGACCGCGCCGACCTCTCGAAGAACGTGCTGCGCGGCTTCACCGCCTTCGACACCTTCCTCACCCAGCACCCCGAGTTCCGCGAAAAGGTCACCTTCATCGCCCACCTGCAGCCCTCGCGCCAGGACGTTCCCGAGTACGCCGAGTACCTGGAGCGAATCGAGGCGCTGGTCGCGGTCGTCAACCATCGCCACGGCACCACCGACTGGATGCCGATCGATCTGAAGATCTACGAGAACTTCCACGACGCCGTCGCCCGCTACAAGCACTTCGACCTGCTGATGGTCAACTCCCTCTTCGACGGGATGAACCTCGTCGCCAAGGAGGCACCGGCGGTCAACACCCGCGACGGGGTGCTGATGCTCTCCGAGAACACCGGCTCCCACCAGGAGCTCATCGACTACGTGATCTCGGTCAACCCGTTCGACATCCAGGAGCAGGCGGATGCGATCTTCCGGGCGCTGACGATGGAGCCCGAGCAGAAGCGGCGGTGGGCGGAAGGCCTGCGGGAGATCATCTTCTCCCGCAATCCCGGCGACTGGGTCGACGACCAGCTGAGGGACATCGAGGCCGCTCGCGCCGCGGCGGCCTGAGGGGGGAGAGTTCCGCCGCGCCGCGACTTAGGCGGGCGTGAGGGCGGTGCGGATCAGGTGGGGTGGGCTGGGCAAAGGAGCGGCGATCCTCGCCGTGACCCTGCTGGCGATCCAGTTGCTGCCCGGCCTGCTTCGCCCACCGCAGCCGCCGCCGCTGGAAGCAGATGTGGGGTTGCCGCGGGTTTCACCCTCAGCGGAGCCGTCCTCTGCGCAATCGCCTCGGGCGGCGGGTCCTGTCTCCGATCGGGGGCTCTCCCTGCCGGGAGAGTCCTCCCGATCGTCGCCACCCGCCGCAGGAGCGCAAGTGGTTGACGACAAACCTCGGCGAGCAACATCGATGAGGCCGAAGAGGCTCCGCCCATCCCCGCCTGCTCCTCCTCCCCCGCCACCGGCGCCTGTGGCGGCCCCGGAACCCGCGTCACCCGAGGCTGCTCCGGCACCGCCCACTCCCGCTCCGGCCGGAGACGGCTCGGAGGAGTTCGCGCCGCGCTAGCACCCAAGCGGGATCCACCGCGTGCATCCCGCCGCTATAGTCCTTCGCCGTTTTGGCAGCACCACGCGAATACGAGCTGGTCCTGATGCTGGACCCCCAACTGGACGCCCCGGCGCGCGACGCCTTGGCGCAGGATGCCCGTGGTCAGATCGAGGCCAATGGCAGCCTCAAGCACGAGAACTCCTGGGGCCTGCGCAAGATGGCCTACGAGATCAACCACCGCACCGAGGCGGATTACCGCTGGATGCGGTTCGAGGCTCCCAGCGACCTGCTCGACTCGCTCGACCACAACCTGAAGATCGCCGACGGCGTGCTCCGCTTCCGCATCTTCAAAGTCGATCCCGGTGCGCCGGTGGTCGTCCCGCCGACCACTGCCGCCGCCCCCGGGCCGCGGGAGCGCGCCGGTGCCGCCCAGGGAGGCGGCCGCGACGATCGCGGCGACTCCCCGGCCGAGCCCGACGACGAGTAGCGCACGCCGCCGCCGCTGTTTGCGGAATTCCCCGCCCGAGGGGGGAGAGTGGAGCCGAGCTCCTCCTTAGACTGGAATCCGACAAGCGAATCCAGAGGAGTGAGTTCAATTGGCAGCTTCGAACGTGAACGTGGTTGTGATCACCGGGAACCTGACCCGGGATCCGGAGCTGCGTCATCTCGGCAGTGGAACCGCCGTCTGCAAGCTCCGCGTCGCGGTCAACAGCCGCCGCAAAGACGGGCAGACCGGCGAATGGGTGGACAAGCCCAACTACTTCGACGTGACTGTCTGGGGAGCCCAGGGCGAGAACTGCGCCAACTACCTCGCCAAAGGGCGTCCCGTGGCGGTGGAAGGCCGGCTCGACTGGCGCGAGTGGGAGGACCAGGGCGGCAATAAACGCCAAAGCGTCGAGATCATCGCCAACACCGTCCAGTTCCTCGGCTCGCGCGACGGGTCCGGAGGCGGCAACGGCGGTGGCGGAGGCTTCAGCTCTCCGCAAAGCGACGTACCGGCGGACATGTCCGACTTCGGGGGCGCCCCGGCCGCTGCGGGGTCCGCATCCGAGGACGACATCCCGTTCTAGGCCAGCCCCTACAGAGCGCCGCTTTGCGGCGCTCTGTAGCATGCGCCGCCGATGGCTAGAGCATCTGAGACTTCATCGCGGCCCGGAGGCCGACGCGGAGGCGGCCGGCGCGGCGCCGAGCGCTCGCGCCCGCGCAAATACACGCGGGTCAACTCCGAGGTCATCGACTACAAGGATCTGAACCTGCTGCGCCGCTTCCTCTCCGACAAGGGGAAGACGCGCGGTCGCCGGGTCACCGGACTTTCCCGCCGTCACCAGCGTCAGCTCTCGGTGGCGGTGAAGCGGGCGCGCGAAATCGCCCTGCTTCCCTACGTCGGAGAGCGCTGATGGCACAGGCGATCCTGCTGCAGGACGTCGATTCGCTCGGCGAGCGCGGTCACGTCGTCGACGTCGCCCCGGGATACCTGCGCAACTATTTGATCCCGCGCAAGCTGGCGCAGGCCGCCACCGCGGGGGCGCTGGAGGAAGCGAAACGGCGGATGGAGGCGGCGGAACGGGCCGAGAAGGCTCGCGCCGAGCGCGAAACCCAAGCTGCCGGGCTGCTCGGGAAGACGGTCCTCACGATCCACCAGCGCGCCGGCGAGGACGGCAAGCTGTTCGGCTCGGTTGGCCAGAAGGAGATCGCCGACGCCCTGCGCGAGGCCCGCGACCTGCGGATCGACAAACGCCAGGTGAAGCTCGAGCAGCCGCTGCGCGAGATCGGCACCTTCATGGTCGAGATCGAGCTCAAAGACGGCACCACGGCGGCCGTCAAGACGATCATCAGCGAGGAGAAGTAGTCCTCCAACGCCGCCGCAGGTCCAGCTGGGTTCGCTCCGAGCGGGCGACGGTTGGACTCGCCACCGTGGCCCTCGGCGCTGCCGGCGTCGTCATCGCCGGCCAGTTCAGCCGCATGTTCGCTCGCCGCGCGAGCGAGGCGAGCGATCCCGAAGCGCTGCTGGAATCGGCGCCCGCGGCGGCGGCGGACACCGTCGGGGTCGCGGTCCGCGGCTACGTGGAGGCGCCGCGCTACGAAACCGTCCTCTTCAACCTCCTGGCGGGGTTCCTGGGCTCGTTCGCGCTGGTGCGCCTCTCCACCTTCGCGATCCGCGACGGCCGCGGTCCGTTCCGCAACGTCCACATCGGCGGCCGCCACATCCACCACTTCGTCCCCGGGATCCTCCTCGCCTTCAGCTCCGGCACCGCCGCCCTGCTCACCGACGACGACGAGCTCGAGCAGCGGCTGGCGATCCCGATGGGCGCCGGCTTCGGCCTCACCTTCGACGAGGCGGCCCTCCTCCTCGATCTCCGCGATGTCTACTGGACCCGCGAAGGGCTCCTCAGCATCCAGCTCAGCCTCGGCGCCACCGCGATCCTCAGCATCGCCATCCTCACCCTGCGGATGCTGCGCCGCGGCGAGCTCCGCCAGGAGCAGGAGGGCCTGATCCCTCCCGCCCAGCACCACCAGCTCTCCTTCGGAACTGCCGCATAAACGCAACAGAAGCGTGAATTCTTTTTGACGGCTTTTGCACGGAAGCGGTGCATAGCCGCAGCCCACCTCTGGTTTGCTTGACAGGCGCCGTGCAGCCGCTCCGGTTCCGCCGCAGCGCCGCCTTTACTGAAACCGATGCCGCAACCCCCCACCACCCACGTCCCGCCGCAGAACATCGAGGCCGAGGAGTCGGTGCTGGGCGCGATGCTGGTCGCCGAGTCGACGCTGACCCGGGTGATCGACGAGGTGAAGCTCAACGCCGCCGATTTCTACCTCGACAAGCACCGGCTGGTCTTCGACGTCGTCCACGACCTCTACGCGGCCTCGAAGCCGGTTGACGAGCTCAGCGTCAGCGAGGCGCTGACCCAGCGCAACAAGATCGAGGAGGCCGGCGGCCGACACTACGTCTCCGAGCTGGCGGCCAAGGTCCCGGCCGCCGCCAACGCCAAGCACTACGCCGAGATCGTTCAGCAGAACTCGCTGCTGCGGCGCCTGCTCGGAGCCGGGCAGGAGATCCAGGGCTGGGTCAACGAGCGCGACGGAGAACCCCGCGAGCTCTCCGAGCGGGCCGAGAAACTGCTCTTCGAGGTCGCCCACAAAGAGCAGGCCAGCGACTTCAAACTGCTGGGGGAGATCCTCCACGACGAGGTCGACCGGCTGGAGAAGCTCTCGACCGGCGAGACCGAACTGACCGGGACCCCCTCCGGCTTCCGCGACATCGACGCGATCACCGGCGGGTTCCAGCCCGGCAACCTGATCATCGTCGCGGCGCGGCCGGCGATGGGGAAGAGCGCGCTGGTCGCCAACATCGCCGAAAACGTCGCGGTGAAGAAGCAGCAACCGGTCGCCTTCTTCTCACTCGAGATGTCCGAGGTCGAGCTGGCGCAGAGGTTCATCGCCTGCCGGGCGCGAATCTCCGGCGACAAGCTGCGCAAGGGGCAGGTCTCCAAACGCGACTGGCCGAAGGTGATGCGCGCCTGCAACGAGCTGGAAGAGGCGCCGCTCTGGTTCGACGATTCCTCCGACCTGGGGATCCTCGATCTGCGGGCGAAGGCGCGGCGGCTGCACGCCCAGGAACAGGATCGCGGCGGCCTCGGCCTGATCATCCTCGACTACATCCAGCTGATGCGCTCCGACGACCACCGCGCCAACCGGGTCGAGCAGGTCGGCCAGATCAGCCGCGGGCTGAAGATCCTCGCCCGCGAGCTGGAGGTGCCGGTGGTGGCGATCTCGCAGCTTTCGCGCGCCCCTGAGCAGCGGACGCCGCCGAAGCCGCAGCTCTCCGACCTGCGCGAGTCCGGCCAGATCGAGCAGGACGCCGACGTCGTCGCCTTCCTCTTCCGCGAGGACTACTACCGCGACCCCGACGAGGAGCCCGACGGCCTTGCCGACCTGATCATCGCCAAGCACAGGAACGGCCCGATCGGGACCAGGAAGCTGGTCTTCCTCGACCGCTATCCCAAATTCGCCGACCAGGCCCACCAGGAGCCGCCGATCGAGCAGCCCGCCGGCGAACCGCCGCCCTTCGAGGACGCCGCCGCAGCCGGCCCTGACTTCTGATGCCCGCGATCGCCCGCTCCGAGCCCTTCCGCGAACAGGCCTGCCCGCACGGCGTCTGCGACGGCTCCGGCTGGATCCTCGGCCCCGAAGACGTGGCGCGTCCCTGTGAGTGCCGGGCCGAGCGGCTCAACCGCGGCCGCAGCCGCGGCGTCGCCTCGGCGATTCCCGCGCGCTATCGCGGCGTCTCCTTCGACCGCCCGCCGGTCGCAGACATGGCCCGGGACATGACGACCCGCCACGTGGTGCAAGCCGCGCGCGCCTACGTCGAGGACCTCGACGCCAACCTCGACGCCGGCAGGGGACTCTGGCTGATGGGCGACACCGGCACCGGCAAGACGACCCTGGGGATGCTGATCGCGAGCGAGGCACTGAAGGTCGGCAAGTCGGTCGGCATCTACTTCACCCCGAAGCTCCTGACCCGGATCCGCCAGACCTACCAGGAAGCCGACAACGAGAACGCCTACGCGCAGTTCTTCGAACGGGTCACCGCAGTCGACCTGCTCTACATCGACGACCTCGGATCCGAGCGACACACCGACTGGGTGGTCGAGCAGCTCTACGCCGTGATCAACGAGCGCTACGAGAACCAGCGACCGATGCTGGTCACCAGCAACGCCGCGGGAGACGTCGACAGGGGTCAGAAGCAGCTCGAGGACCAGATCGGTCGCCGCACGGTCTCCCGGTTGATCGAGATCTGCGCCGACCCGCTGCCGCTTTTCGGCGCCGACAACCGGTACCGTGCCCGCGCCGCGGGCTGAACCCCGTCAGAATCCCCCACGCATGCCAGGAGTGGTCATAGTCGGCGCCCAGTGGGGCGACGAGGGGAAGGGGAAGGTCGTCGACCTGCTCGCCGAGCGGGCTACCACGATCGTCCGCTTCCAGGGCGGCAACAACGCCGGCCACACGATCGTCCGCGAGGGCCAGGAGTTCAAGTTCCACCTGATCCCCTCCGGGATCCTCCACGCGGACAAGGCCTGCGTGATCGGCAACGGCGTCGTCGTCGACCCGCGGGTGCTGCTGGGTGAGATCGACGGCCTGAAACGAGCCGGGGTCAGCGTCAACAACCTCCGCATCTCGGCCAACGCGCACCTGATCATGCCCTACCACGTGTTGCTCGACACGGCGGGAGAGACGAAGCTGGGCAAGCTCTCGATCGGCACCACCCGCCGCGGCATCGGCCCCTGCTACGCCGACAAGGCGCTGCGGCTGGGAATCCGGGTCCAGGACCTGCTCGACGAGAAGATCCTGCGGACCAAGATCCGCGCCGCGCTGGAGCCCAAGCAGCAGGCGCTGCGCGAGCTCTCGGTGCAGCGGCGCAAACAGCTGAAGGAGGCGGGTGAGGAAACGAAGCCGATCGAGGTCGAGGGCGGCATGCCCGACCCCCGACTCGACCTGCACGCGATGGTCGAGGAACACATCAGCTTCGGCCACCGCCTCGAGCCCCACATCGCCGACACCGCCCGACTCTGCTGGGACGCCCTCGACGGCGGCGAGACGGTGATCTTCGAGGGGGCGCAGGCGACCCTGCTCGACCTCGACCACGGCACCTATCCCTTCGTCACCTCCTCCAACCCGATCGCCGGCGCGGCCTGCGTCGGCGCCGGCATCGGGCCGAAGGACATCGACGAGGTCTGGGGGATCGCCAAGGCCTACGCGACCCGGGTCGGCGCCGGGCCCTTCCCGACCGAGCTATTCGATGACGTTGGCGATCAGATGGTCCAGCGCGGGCACGAGTTCGGGACCACGACGGGGCGGCGGCGGCGCTGCGGGTGGATGGACCTGGTCGCCCTCCGTTACGCGGTCCGCCTCAACCGTCTCGACGCGCTGGCGATCACCAAGCTCGACGTCCTCAGCGGCATCGGGCCGCTGCGGGTCGCGGTCCGCTACCGCTCGAAGGAAGGGGCGGAGCTGGATACCTTCCCCTACCACCAGTCGATCCTCCACTCGGCGACACCGGAGTACGAGGAGCTGCCCGGGTTCGACGCCGACCTCGACGCCTGCCGCAACGCCTCCGATCTGCCGCAGGAGGCCCGTGACTACCTCGGCTTCATCTCGGACTTCGTCGGCGTGCCCGTCCGCCTGGTCGGCGTCGGACCCGACCGCGAGCAGTCGATCTGGCTCGAATCCTGAGCGCCTACGATCGCCTCAGCGCAGGCGGTTGAGAGGTTTCGCGTTGGCGACCAACCAGCGGCCCTGTTCTTGGTCTACCGGCACGACCCAGTCCTTGCCGTCGTTGCCGTGATACTGCGCATAGCCTTTGCCATCGGCGATCCGGAGGCTGTCGACCGGCCCTTCGCCAAACGAGTTGTTCTTGAAGTCGCCTGAAGCTTCCGGGCCGAAAAAGGCGAGCGCTTCGGGACAGGTCTTTACCCTGCCATTGGTGACTGTATTGGCGTCCTCGGTAATGAGCCGGGAGAAGCGCTGGGAGAAATAGCTGCAGTCCTTCGCCCATTCCTTCGCCGCTCGCGCCCGCATCCAGGGAGCGATCACCCGCGCGACCTGTTCGCGTTCCGCGGGCGTCCCCTCGCGACCGTAGGACTGGACGGCGTTGTCCCCGTCTGGAATCAGGAAGTCGCGGCTCGCCCCCTTCACCCAGGGGTAATCCTGCTCAGAAACAGCGGCGGTCTCCGCCGTGCCGGTCGAGTCGCCGTCTCCACATCCCACGCCGAAGAGCAGCAGCACGAGCACGCAAATCATTCCCCCGACCCTTCCCATGGCCGGAAAGTATAGACAGAAAGTCTTTAAGTACTAACACCGATCACGGGAGGCCCTAGAGTTGTGCTGTGCCTCTCGGCAGACGCTCCGTCAACCCCAACAAGCGGCTACCCCGTGGCAGGCACGGCTTGCCGAGAAAGGTCGTGACCGAGTCTCAGCGGAGCCGCATCAACCAGGCGATGATCGAGGTGGTCTCGACCCGCGGATACCCCGACACCCGGGTGGTGGACGTGATCGGCGTCGCCGGAGTTTCGCGCAAGACCTTCTACGAACTCTTCGAGAGCAAGGAGGACTGCTTCCTCGCAGCCTATGACGCACTGCTCGAGAACCTTCTGGCGGAGGCGACGGACGCCTTCGAATCGCAGTCTGGTGCCCGCTGGGCGGAGCGCATCGGCGCCGCTTTGGAGGTGCTGCTCGTGCACCTGTCGCGGCATCCGGACGAGGCTCGCTTTGCGATCGTCGAGGTTCTCGCCGCCGGCCCCAAGGCCCTCGCCCGGCGCGATTCCGCGTTGCGGCAGTTCACCGGCTTCCTCGAGCCCGGCCGCTCGGAGACCTCGGTCGAGCTCCCCGGGATCACCTCGCTCGCGGTCGCCGGGGGCATCAACGAGATCCTCTACAGCGAGATCCTGCACGGCGCCGTTTCCCGCCTGCCAAGCCGTTTGCCGGACCTGATGTTCTGGGTGGCGCTGCCATTTCTCGGCGCCGAAGCCGCCGCTGCAGAGCGCGAGCGCCTGCGGCTGGCGAAGTCCCGCGCCTAGCGTCCTGGGCGATCCGATCCTTTTGCCGTAGCGGCGGGTTTAGGAACAAGGCGGGGGTGGTAGTTTGACCCGCTGGAGAGTTAAAGCAAGCGTTCCGACGGCATCGACCCCTGGACGGGCCGGCCGCAAAGGAGAGATATAGGGATATGCGTAAGTACTTGATCTTGACGATGGCCCTCGGGGCGCTGATCGCCGTCAGCGTGGCCGGGATCGCCACCGGAGCCAACAACAAACCGGTGACGGTCGAAGCCGGCAACCTCGTGTTCACGTTCAACGGCGGTTTCAGCCCGACCAAGCTTCCGAAGAAAAAGTTGGCTCCGATCAGCCTCACCGCCTCGGGCAAAATCTCGACCAAGGACGGCACGCACCCGCCGGCGCTGAAAGAAACGATCGTCGAAACCGACAAGAACGGCACCATCAACGTCAAGGGCCTGCCGGTCTGCAAGTCGGGTCAGCTGCAGTCGCGCGACACCAAGGCAGCCGAAGCGGCGTGCAAGACCGCCATCATCGGCACCGGCCAGACCACTGTCGAGGTCGAGTTCCCGGAACAGAAACCGATCGACGTCAACAGTAAATTGCTCGTGCTCAACGGCGGCTTCAGCGGCGGCACGACGACTCTCTACATCCACGCCTACTTCTCGGCGCCAGTGACCGGAGCGATCGTCACCACCCTGAAAATCAAGAAAGTCAACAACGGCCGCTACGGGACCAAAACCGTCGCCACGATCCCGAAAATCGCTGGCGGCAGCGGCTCGGTGAAGTCGTTCAACCTGACGATCAACAAGAAGGGCGTCCTTACCGCCAAATGCCCCGACGGCAAGCTGCAGGCGAAGGCGACCGCGATCTTCTCGGACGGGACCAAAGCGTCCGCCGGGATCATCCGCACCTGCACCGGCACCTGAGGAACGCGACTCGGGGCCTCGCCTCGAGCAAGCCGGATTCGAGAAGGGCGGCCTCTGGGCCGCCCTTCTCTTTGCCTTTCCACCAGGGGGGAAGCGCTGGATCGCCCGGTTGCGCTTCGGGTACCCGCGTAGTACAACTAGGCGAACCCGGTTAGAGATAGTTGTCTGGATTGGCGGAAATCTCCTTGGGCAGCGACAGCTTGACGAGCGCAGTCGAAAGCGCGAAGGCGGAAGCGCTGGAACCTCTCGCCGAGGAGTGCGCCGAAGCACTCGACCTCGACGGCCGCCAGCTCGTGGAGATCGAGAGCTACCTGCACGACGCTTGGTTCTTCGGCGTGCGAACCGGGCATGCCGTGATGGTCGAGACGAGATTGGGTCGGACTGATCCTAAGCCGGTCATCCTCGGCATGCAGGACGAGTTCCAAGACCTGATGGAACGACTGGGCCAAGCGCTCGGCGCCACCGTCGGCGAGACGATCCAGGCCTGGGACTATCTCGGCCGGGCCTGGATCGCAGGCGCGAGATTCTGGGACGTCGAGATCACCGCCCGCCTCATCGAAGCCCACGCGGGAGACCTCGATGAGGCGCTGCGGAGACTCGGGGAGTGAGGCCTCCCTCCCCTCGGATCAGATCACACAGGCGTCCAGGCCATACTTGGCGGCCAGTTCATTGGCCTCTTTGAACGGAATGCCGCTGACGACTACGGTCTGCGGGTTGGCTCGGGCCTGATCCGCGGCGCCTTCCATCGCCACCACGATCGCATCGACCTTTTGCTCATCCCCCTCGGGAGCACCAAGCTCGTCGATCTTCTCGGCGGCGCCTTCGTAGGTGGGCAGGACCATCTTCAGAGCCTGCTCCTGCTGAGCCTGCAGGTTCTGATTGGGGTCGACCTGCTTGACGAGTTCATTGAGGATCTTCGTTCGTTCCTTGGTCGCCGAAACGCAAATCGCGTTGGCTTCCTTGACGAATTCTGCCTTCGTCAGCGCCTCCTCGTCGCTGCCCCCGCAAGCAGACACGGCGACCAGCACAGCCACCGCGAATAGCGCCGTTATCGTTTTCAAGATCCCTCTCCTCACAGCTTCCCCCTTAATGATGCTTGATTAGACAGCAGAGATTAGTTTATCGGCGCGAAGATCTCCTTGGAGGGGATCCCGATCACCTCTCCGCGAAATCGCTTCCTGTTCCCGTAGACGACCCAGGTCGTGTCGATTTCTCCGATCTCGAGATCGAGTCGGAGCACGTCCCGGTTGGGCTCGAGGTGCTCGAGGTGCGTCAGGCCGGCGTCGTAGCGACCTTCCAGCAGCTCTTCGGCCACGATCGGCTTCGACTGGACGTCGACGATCTGCTCCCAGTCCCCCTTGTCGATGTATCCCGCGGTGGCGGGTACCAGGCCGAGGCTCCGCGGCCGCTCCACGTCGCGGCGGCTGAGCACGGCCAGGGCCTTGGTTGGATAGATGAAGGTGTCGACGACGAATACCTCCTGCCAGTAGCGCTCGGTCACCTCGTGAACGTGAGGGTGAGCGCTGCACTGGACCAGGAAGGCGTCCTCCCTGCCACGGATCTGATCCAGGCCATCGAAGAAGTCCCCGATGAAATCGACCCGGAAGGTCTCGACTCCCTGGAATGCCATGTACCTGCGGACGGCGCGCTCGTGGCAGGTGCCCTCAGGGCCAAGCGTCACCATCGTGATCACTCAACGAGATTAGCTCAATAAATCAGCTCGATCAACGCCTTACGAACCACGCGGGTTCCTTGACATAGTTGCAGGCGTCTTTTAAATTTAGACTCCTGGCGCGCCAGGGACGCGCCCAAGTCTGGGACAAGGGGGAATCGTGAGGGGGGAGGCCGTATTCACCGCTTCCGGCGATCGGGTAACCGCCGCATTCTCTTCTGCCTGTCCGAGACTAGGGACTCCCGCGAGAACGCCAGCCATGTCAATCGAATCGGAGGAACAATGCTCTCGAGATTCCACAGCAAGCTAGGCACGGCCGGCCTGATCGTCGCGATCGTGGCGCTCATCGCCGCGCTGGGCGGCGGCGCGATCGCCGCCACGGGCGGTTCAGGCGGCGACCAGGCCACGGCGTCCGCCACGGGTAAGCAGGGCCCCCGCGGCCCGAAGGGACCCAAGGGCGCAAAGGGTGCCCCAGGTCCCGCCGGACCACAGGGCCCCGCAGGCGCCGCCGGCGCCGCAGGCCCCGCAGGCCCGAAGGGCGACACCGGAAACACCGGTTCGCAGGGACCCTCCGGCACCTTCAGCACTGAACCGCTTCCCGCCGGCGAGACCCTGGCGGGTATCTGGAACGCATCCGGTGGAGAAAGTGACAGCGCTCAAGTTGCTGTCTCATTCCCGATCGCGGTGCCGTCGGACACGATCGCGCTGTACGAATTCGATATCGCCGGGCAAAAAGTTGGCTTCAGGCTGCAGGACGGAACCGTTGTCGGCTACCCGGAACCGATTGAAAGCGAAGCAGCCTTCAACAAAGCCAAAGCGGAATGGGCTGCAAAATGCCCAGGTGAATTTGACGACCCCGAAGCGGCTAGCGGCTTCCTCTGCATTTACCAGGGGGACAAAGTCGGCGGCGTACAGGGGCCAGTTGAACTCCCCGCCGAAGGTGAAGCTCCGCACGAATTCGGCATCGTGCTGCCCTTCAGGACGACCAGCGACAACTCGGCTCAACGCGGCAGCTGGGCCGTCACTGGCTGACGCTGTATTAGAGCTCCACGCAGTGCGGCCGTCCGTTGTGGCGGCCGCACTGCGTTTGTGGCTCTTTGACGAGAGGGTTGCCCTCAACCCGCCGCGACGTGCAGTGTGCCGGACGGGGTTGTGACTTTGTACGCACCGCTCCAGATCCCCTCGGCCGGGCAGAGAAATTGACCGCCTGACTGCGGGATCGTGCCGTTGATGTCGAATGTAGCGGGGTTCCCACCTGTGAGGGTGCCGATTGGGGTGTTGCTGGTTTTGAAGAGACAGGTGACCCCGAGGAATTGGATTGTCACTTCGGCCCCGCTGCTGTACACCAACCCGTTATCGGTACCAGCGATGTGATCGACCGCCAGGGTTCCTTTGACGAGGGTGTCGACTGTCGTGCTGCAGCCGCCCCAGGTCAGGTCTTCAATACCCCCGCCAACCATTCCGGTTGTGCTGCCGGCGTTGGTAAGTTTGCCTTTGACTGTGCCGCTGCCACATGTGGCGATCGTCGTGCCACCGCCGGTTTTGAGCAAGGCGGAGGTCTCGACGCTGGCGTCCAGTTGTTGGCCCACCTGCTCCGGGTCCGCGCAATGGGTTCCAGCTGCGGGTGTCCCTGTGCAAAGGACTCCGTCTCCCGAGAGTCCCGGGTTGCCGTCAGAGACGTGCAGTGTGCCGGACGGGGTTGTGACTTTGTACGCACCGCTCCAGACCACGTCAGACGGGCAGATAAAGCCGCCACCTGACTGCGGAATGATCCCGTATATATCGAGTGTTCCCGGGTTTCCACCTGTCAGTGTCCCCATCTGGGTGTTGTTGGTTTTCAAAATGCAGCTTGCCCCAGCAAAGCCGACTGTCACTTGCATCCCGGTGCTTGTGACAGTGGCATTGTCGGTCCCAGCCTCGTGGTGTACTTCAAGAGTACCCGTTGCAAGGGTGTGCAGTGTCTGGCTGCAACCCCCCCAGGTCAGTTCTTCGACGTTGGCTTTGACTGTTTGCGTTGTAGTGCCTGCGTTGGTGAGTATGGCTTTGATTGTGCCGGTAGTGCATGTAGCGGCGAAGCCGCCCGGGCTTTGCATGAGGAACGAGGTCTCCACACTGAGATCGAGCGACTGGCCAACGGTCTCCTGGCTCGCACATTTGCTTCCAGAGGCAGGTGTGCCTGTGCAGAGCATGGTTGCTGAAGCTGCACCCGCTCCCACGCTGGCGGTCAGGGCGGCAGCGAGGGCCGCCAGCGCGAGCATCATGAGACATTTCATTATGAGACATTTCATTGGCTTTCCTTGTGGCACTAACCCAATTAGCACTTCACGGGTTCCGTCGTCTCGGTGCATGCCTGCTCAGCCGGCCGCAACGTGCACTGTGGCCGTCGGGCTTGTGAGAGTGTAGGTCCCACTCCAGACTCCGCTGGAGGGGCAAAGGAAACCGCCGCCGGATTGCGGGATGGTCCCGTTGATGTCGATGGTCGCAGCGTTCCCACCTGTGAGTGTGCCGATCTGGGTGTTGTTCGTTTTGAAGATGCAGCTGACGCCGAGGAACTGGGTTGTCACTTCCATTCCCGAGCTTGTGACCGTGGCATTGTCCGTTCCCAGCTCGTGGCGAAATTCGAGAGTACCTTTCGAGAGAGTGTCGACTGTCGTGGTGCAGCCAGTCCACGTGAGGGCAGTCACATTCACTTTTACTGCTTCTCCTGTGCTACCGGCAGTCGCGACGGCACCGCTCATGGTGCCCATGCTGCATGTTTCGACAACCGTGCTCCCGACTTTTTTCTGCATAGAGGTCGTGGTACTGAAGTCAAGATTCTGTGCCGCGGCCTCTTTAGTCGCACAATGGGTCCCTGCCGCAGGTGTCCCTGTGCAGAGGACGGTGGCCGATGCCGTACCAGCTCCGAGGATTGCGGTCATGGCCACAACGGCGATGGCCGCCAAGCCGAGGGTTTTCAACGTAATCACTAGGTCTCCTTTCGCACCGCAGTTGCCGCAGCGCCCTCAAACACAGCGGCCGCCCCCGAAAGGGCGGCCGCTCAGTGAGCACATCAGGGCGCTTCTTCTACGCCGTGACGTCTTCTCTCACGTCGTGAGGTGTCTTAGCCAGCCGCGACGAACAGCGCGCCCGCCGGTTCTGTGACTGTGTAAGCACCGCTCCAGTTGCCGTTGGCCGGGCAGAGGAAGCCGCCGCCCGACTGCGGGATGGTTGCGGCGATGTCGAATGTAGCCATGGTGGCACTACCTGTGAGTGTGCCGATCTGGGTGTTGTTCGTTTTGAAGATGCAGCTGACGCCGAGGAACTGAATTGTCACCTGGGCTCCGCTGCTTGTAACGGTGCCGTGGTCGGTACCCGCCTCATGGTGCAATTCGAGGGTACCTTTGGCGAGGGTGTCGACTGTCGTGGTGCAGCCGCCCCACGTCAGGTCGGTAATGGTCCCTTGGACTGTGGTGGTTGTACTCCCCGCGTTAGTGATACTTCCTTTCACTGTTCCCGAGGTGCATGTCGCGATAGTGGTTTCACCGGTTTTCAGCAGGGCGGAAGTCTCCACGCTGGCGTCCAGTATCGTTCCCACTGGCTCCACTTTCGCAGGTGCACAATCTTTCCCTGCCGCGGGTGTTTCTGTGCAGAGAACGGTTGCGGAAGCCGAGCCGGCTCCGAGCAACGCCGTCAGGGCCGCTGCGGCGACAGCCGCGAGCCCGATCATCTTGAGGTATTTCATTGGTTCTCCTTGAGTCGGCGCTAGGTACGCCGAGTTGCTTACAGGTCTTTTTTAACACAAAAAGACCTGAGCAGTCAAGGATAGAGGCGTTCCCGAAGGAAACACCGCCCTATTTGGGGTAGTCGAGGACTAGCGGCAGGGAATCTGAATTTGGGTGCTGCTGCGTCGCACGCCGCCGTTGTGGGCCTGCAGCGTCACGTCTGCGCTTCGCTTGCGCTTACAGAGGTCCGCACTGTTGACCAAGAGGCCCCGCTTGCCGCCGAAGAAGTTGAGTTCGACACGGGACAACGGAGCATCGGGCAAGGAGAGGAAGCGCGTGCGCAGGCGCGACCGAGTAGAGCTCTTGTTGACAACTGAGTCGATGAAGCCCACTTGGACGACCCGTATCCCTGCGCCCTGAACGTCCACCACGATGTCAGGGAGTTCCCTGGCACCGCCATTTGACCGGAACACAAGACGGCCGCGAAGGGGCTCCTGCAAGAGGGGGGTGCGGGCCGTGACAGTGCCAAGAATGGAACCCTTCGGACAGGCATCGGCCGCAAATTGCACCCGGGTGCAGGGCTGGTTGATATGGGCGTTGTCGATGAACTGGGTCGCCGGCAGGATCACGGTGGCGCCCTTCGTATTGGCCTGACCGCCGGGCTGAGTAAGTACCGCCTTGACCGCTGGGTGCCCAGTGCGCTTGGTCGCGCCACGGAACGCGAGCTTCAGCTCTGGCTTATAGGCGAGCTTTGCACATTCGGTGGCCTGGAAAGGCGCATTCCCTGCGGCGACCCTGCCGTCGGTTGCAGTGACGGCGACCTGGATCTGCTTACGAGAGCAGCCGGTGGGATTGAGGAAGAATTCCGGTCGGTCGACCAAGACACTGATCGACCGATAGAGCACGGGCACTCCAGAGATGATCTGGGGCAGGGGATCGGTTTCTACCCTGGCGAGTGCGGTTTCAGGATCAATGTTGATGGCGGCGCGGTTGACCACGGTGCCCAGGTCAAATGGGCCAGCCTGGGCAGGAACGGTCGTGATGATGCTGTACGGGGCGCCACTGTAGGGACCGGCGAGATAGACGGCGGTGGGCGTCTTGTTGGGCTGAGGTATCCACAGCGGTGCGCCGCCGACTCCGGCGGCAGCGGTTATGGATCCGATCCTGCTCTGAACCGGACACTGGCCGGTCGCCACGTTCGCCTCGGGGCAGAGGGGGACGGATCCGATCTTCGCCAGCAGTCCCTGTGGAAGGCGAACCGTCAGGCTCTGGGGGTTCGGTTCACCATCGGCGCGGGTCAGGGTCATCGTGAACGGGGAGTAGGAACCGGCTGCGGTACTGAGGGTTCCAGCCACGAGACCCGGATTGAACCCGCCCTTGCCACAACCGACGGTGATCTGCATCGGCGCCTTGTCTTCAACCGCCGGACCGCCCGACCATGGGACGAAGCGGAAGCTGGTCTGGTAGGTACCGCAGCCTGGAGTCGCAAGCGGGGCACGCGGCCCGCCGAAGACCCGCAGCTTGAAGTTGTTGAACGGCACCTGCGGTAGGCCGCCCAGGCTGGGGACCCCCGAGAGCACGGTCGTTACCTGTCCGGTCAGCGGGTTCAGCTCGATCTCGGCGGGAAGCTTCAGCCGCACGCCCTGTTCGTCGCTGACGACCCAGAAACGGAACAACCTCCCCGGCTCAGGCGTACGCAAATAAACGGAGCCGTGCAGGATGTCCTTCAGCGCTGGAACGTCGACTTCGATGGAACCGATCTTCGAAGCTTCTGGGCAGGCGGCAGGCGTGCTCTTCTCGAAACCGACCTGCTCGGCACTGCATGCCTCCTGACCGTCCGCGGCTGCCGAGTTGATCCCAAACCCTCGCGGCAAAGTCACGACCGCGCTCTTGATCGTCGAGGTCGCGCGGCTGTTCGGATTTTCGTCTTGGGGGAGCGTTAATGCCGAGTCGGCGCCACTGGGCGCAAATGCCTCGGGGTTGTCGGGCAGGAGACTGAAGAGAGGTTTGAAGACAAGACTGCCGCAACCGCCGATCTGAGGATAGGGAGCGGCATCGGTAACGGGTGCCCCCGGCAGCTGGTAACTGGTAGCGGTGAACTCCACCTCTCTTTTCAGGCTGCAGTCGGTGGGGTTGGTGAGGAAAGGTGCGGGAGGAACACCCGCGGGCCTACCCCCAGCCGGTTTTTCGGTGGCGAACGCTTCCTCCGGCGTCAGCCGGTCCCCGTTATGGGAAGGATCTGCGGGAATGGCCCAGATCGTCGTGGTAGTGCTGATCAACGGAGCCGCAGAGGGGACACCTTCGGCCGTGGCCACGACCGAGTAGTCGACCGGATCCACCCGCACGTTGACGAAGGCGGGCCACTTGCCGGCGAAGAATCCGAAGCGAGCAACAATGCCTCCGGATTCCGGCGGCTCCATGTTGTAGATGGGCTCGACGAAGCTGGCGTTCAACGGCTGCCCCACCCTGACCCCTACTAGACCGATCTGCGACGACACGGGGCACTGACTTTCGAAGATGTTGTTGCCAAGGTCGGCGATGCTGCATTGCGGTATCGCCTGGGGGTTGCCGATCGCACCCGGCGGCAACTTGATCTCGAGATCGCGGGTGACGGCGTAGGGCTGGCCTGCTTTTTCGTTCAGCGCGAAACCGAGCGTCAGGTCGGCGCGAGCGCCAGCCTGTGCGCTGGACAGCGAGACGGAGGACGATTCGATCGCGTAGTTGTCAAATTCGTCAGCGGCAACCGCTGAAGTCACCGGCGCCAACAGCGCGAATGCCGCAATGGCGAGCACCGCTCGTAGCATGCCCAAGGCGCTCATTTACTGCCTCCCTTGCCGGCACTGCCGTGTTGCTGCCGCTTCTTAGCGGGCTTTTTGTGGTTCTTCTTGGACACGCAACGGACCTTGCCGTTCTGACGCACCTTGCGCTTCTTCTTCGGGCAGGTCTTGGGCAGGTCACCCGACCGACTGTTGGGGATCGAACCCGGCACCGGGAGAATCGGCGGCGCTGAAAGCAGCGGGCGGCAGGATTCGCCTACGCATTCAGGTTGCTGAGTTGCTTCCTGAAAACCGCCATTCACCCGTGCGTCATAGAGCGAGGGGGTGGCGTCGGCGTCGGCGGGCACCAATCGGTCAGAGGTCCAGATAAAGGCGTCGGCACCGCTCGTGCCCGCCGCGTAGAGATAGTCGTCCTTGCCGCTCTGGCCCGAGGAAAGCAGGTAGACGCAGCCGCCTACATCTCCGCAGCTGCCAGTGCCCTGCGCCTCCCACTCGTAGACATCTTGGAGGCCGTCGGTGTCAGCGGCAACGAGAGCTTCGCGCGATTGGAACAGGGCGCGGCGGCCATCGGTAGAGAGGTTGGCGACAACGTCCCAGGAGTTGTTCGGTTCAACCGATTCGATGCTCACGCCGACCGACTGCAGGGTCGCGTCTGCCGATGCCGCAATTTCAGTGGGGTTACAAGAGATGCAGTCGAGCGTGTCGGCAGCCGAGTCGTAACGGTAGACCTGGATCGTTCCTTCGGACTCGTAGTCAGTGATTCCAGCTCGCGACTGGAATAGCAGGGCCTCGCCGCCGGAGGTGGTGCGTGAGGGGTCCCTTGCGTAGCGCCCAGGGGTGGCGCCCTCCACTTGGCCAGCAGCCTCATTCCACAAGCCAAGACCGTTGATTTTCGTCCCGCCGCTAGTGGTATCTCCTTCGCCTTCGACGTCGAGATCAGTCACGGTGGCGACGAAACTGATCGTCCCTTCCTGCGAGAGGTAGAGATTTTCTTTCCCTGCCTGTGGCATATCTCCGAGCGGATTGGGTCCCGTCGCAATCGCGGTGGGGGAGACGAAGTAAGCGGCGCTGCCATCGGCGGCGACGTTGACGACCGTCGCGTCACCGGTCCCAGAAAACTCGATGAAGTCTTCGGTCGCCGCGTCGAAAGCCTCGAGATCGCCGCCTTGCAAGTAGAAGATTCTCTGGCCGCCTTCGGCGACTCCTTGGAAGGCAACCCCACTGCCTATGGCAAAAGTCTGCTGGTTGTCGACGCGGAGATAGAGCGTTCCATCGACATTGAAGGCAATTCCACGCCCGTCCAGCGAGGATCCCCTGTAGGAGAGACCTGCGCCGGGCGACGGCGGCAGGTCACCCGGCAGCAGCGAGGCGACGTGGGTGGTTCCGCCGGCGCGATCGTAAATCGCCGAAGTTCCACTCGCGGGCGAGTCTTCCTCCAGAGGGACCGAGCTGAGGAAGATCATGTGGCCGCCGCCTTCACTGATCAGCATGGGCTTGGCCTGGGGGTCCTCGCCCTCGCTTCCAACACCGAGAAGCTCCGAATGTCCATCGGGGTAGCGAACGTAGTAGGTATCGCCTCCCAGCACGGCTGAACCCGATCCACTCGCCACCCAAACCGAGTACTCCTGGTCGGGGGAGCGTCCGCCAGGGAGGACCGCGGACGCTTGCGCACCGCTTCCACCGGTGGCCACCGTGCTCCAGCCTCCTGCATTCCGGGTCGCGAGGTAAGGGTCGCCGGCAAGCGAACCGGACCCTTCGGCGCCGGGGAGCAGACCGCCTTCGATCCGGAATGAGGTCCTAGTGCCGTCAGGCGAGGCTGGCAGGGCGGGGAAGTAGGCACCGGCATAGCCAAGGCCCATCGGCGAGCGGGCATTGGTATCCGGCGGCGTCACCAGCTCATATGCGCGGCAGTCGGGAAGCAATTTCGAGGCGCCGGTGCGGAAGGCGTCGTTCGGGCAAGAACCGAAGCTGATACCCGGGTAGGTTTTGAATCCACTTTCCGCTTCCGCGCTGCCGAGTTCGTTAGTCGCGACAAGGCGGAAGACGTACTGAGTGCCGGCCGAGAGCCCTAGAGCCTGAGCGGTGACCGGCTCCGGCAGCGGCCCGGCTCCGATGACCCCTTCACCCGCCAGCTGCGCGGAATCGAATTCGGAGGCTTCGAACTGGGCAAGAGTGACGTACTCGAAGCGGTATGAGGTTTCGAGCAGCCCGGAAGCCACCTCTCCTCGCAGTTCGGCTTCGGTTTCGGTGATGCTGCCAAGGGAGAGGGATTCAATCGTCGGCTGTTCGACGTTCAAGGGTCCGAAGGCAAAGGCGTGGCCCTCAGCTTCCAGAACCACCGAGGTGGCCCAGAGATAGCGGCCCTCTGAGTTGAGCGCCCCGTTCTCGCTCGCGGCCCCATTGTCGACGGCGATCTGCTGTTCGTTGAAGATGAGGAAATGCTTGATCGTCGAGAGATATTCGCCGTCTTCCGTCAGTTCGTAGATCGGCGCTCCGTCTTCAGCTGCTCCCTGCGCGTAAACGAACAGGTGCCCAGTGCCTTCGTCAGCCGCTACTGCCAAGTTTTGGCTGGAGAAGCTTCCAAGCGGCGTGTCAGCACCGTCGATCGTTTCGATCAGGCCGTGCGGCGCCCCAAGTTCGAACACCCGCACCACCGAGCTCGTGACTCCGGCGTCGGTCGCATAGATGCGGTCACGCGTCGCATCTATCGCCAGGCCTTTGCCCTCGAACTGGTTGAGCTCTGCCGCCGCGGGATCGAGCAGGGGGTTGTCATCTGCCCCCGCGCCGAATTCCACCAACGCCTCCAAGCCGCGCCCGGAATCGCTCGTTCCGAAATTGACGAAGAGGTGATCATTTTCCGGGTTGACCGCCAAGGCCGCGTATCCGGAAAGGTTTTCCGTGATCAACGTCGGGGTCGACCCGTAGGCGATTTCGCCAACGGCGGGGTTGTAGGGAGGGATGGGATCGAAGCGCCGCAGCGCACCCGCATCTCCCGGGGACCAGGCGTAGACGTAGAGATAGCCTTCGCTGTCCACCGCTATCGTCCGCGGGCTTTGCCCCTCGGATTCGGCCACCGAGGTCAGATAGTGCCCTTCATGATCGAAGACATCGACGCGCCCATCTTCCTGACCGGAATGACCGAAGCTGGCGACGTAAACGTTGCCGTAAGTGTCAACCGCTATCCCCGTCGGACGGGAAAAGGCGCCATCCGGTGGAGTTCCAGGCGGGTACGGGCAGTCCGGGTCGGGGACGGGGTCGGAGACGTAGGTCTGACAGCCACCCGTCAGGGATAGCCAGGGATTGAAGTCGTGGGCCTCGTCGGCGAGCGCCGCGGGGCTGAAGACAGCCATCAGCGCGAGAGCGGCCAAGCAGGCCACAAGTGAACTACGGACGCCTCCCCTGTGCATAGTCCTTCCCCCCTTCCCTGGTTCCGCGGTCTGCTTTCCGTCCCGCCCCCCGCGGTGGATGGCCACCATAGAGTCCGGGACTGATCTTGTCAAGGTACGAAGTTGTCTGAACAGAAAGCGGCCGCCCCCATATTGGGGGCGGCCGCTCAAATCCGCTTAAGCGTTACTCAGCTAGCGGCAACGTCCAGTGTGCCGGCCGGAGTTGTGGCTTTGTAGGCACCGCTCCAGATCCCGTTTTCGGGGCAGAGGAAGCCTCCACCCGACTGCGGGATGGTCCCGTTGATGTCGAATGTGCCGGGGTTACCACCTGTGAAGGTACCGATGTCCGTGTTGTTGGTTTTGAAGATGCAGCTGACGCCGAGGAACTGAATTGTGACCTGGGCTCCGCTGCTTGTAACTGTTCCGTTGTTGCCGGAGGTGTAGTGCAATTCCAGCGTGCCCTCCGCAAGGGTGTCGACTGTCGTGGTGCAGCCGCTCCAGGTCAGGCCACCCGTGTTGATCGAACCTTTGACTGTGGTGGTGGCGCTGCCAGCGTCGGTGATTTTTCCTGCGACGGTGCCGCCGGTGCATGTGGCGATCGTGGTGCCACCACCGGTTTTGAGCAGCGCGGAGGTCTCAACGCTGGCGGAAAGCGCATCGCCAACTTTCATATTGACGCCCGCGTTCTTGAGGACGGTCGCGGAAGCGGGGCCCGCAAACGCCAGGAGGGCCATTGCCGCGACAGCGACGAGCCCAAGCATCTTGACGTACTTCATTTGGTTTCTCCTTTTTCCGGTGGTTGAGCACCGGTTTGGTTTGTGCGCCAGAGATCCCTTCCTGGCGCCGGGGGGCGGATCGCGTTTCCCGTCCTCCCGGTCGAGGAGTCCCTTGCTCCTTGACACCCCAGTTCCTAACACGCGAGTTCTTAATAGTCAAGTTTTTTAAGGGCGATTAGTCGTATTTGCTCTAATCGCCTCGACCAATCGTCGAGCGAGGGCTCGGGGGTGCCCTCTGGAGACTGGGCGCTACCCCTTGCGGGCGGCAGCGAAGATCTCGAACTGGCTCTCGGTCGGCTCCTTCGGCCGGCCGTTGCCGTGGAAGACCCGCTCGAAGGTCATGCCGACCGAGTCATAGAGGTCGCGCAGCTCGTCGACGGTGTAGAGGCGCTGGCGGAATTCGATCCGCTTGTCGAGGTTCTCGAGGGCCTCGCCGAAGCGGACGGGGATCATCGCCCCTTCCATGTAGCTGTCCTTCTTGTTCCAGCGGTGCTCGACGAGTTCGACCATGGTCTCGCTCGGGATCCAGGACCGCTGCGGCAGGTGGGCGCGGGCGTAGAGGACGTTGGGGACCTGGATCAGGTTCTGGCCGCCGGGCTTGAGAGCGCGGGAGATGACCTCGAAGGTACGGCGGTTCTCCTCGTCGGTCTCGAAGTAGCCGACCGCGCCGTCGTTGAGGTTGAGGACGATGTCGAACTCGTCCTCGAACTCGAGCTCCCGCAGATCGTCCTGGAGGAAGGTCGCCTCGAGCCCCTGCTCGGCGGCGTCCCGGTTGGCGATCTCGACCAGTTCCGGGCCGATCTCGACGCCGACCACCGAGAAGCCCTGCCGCACCAGCTCCAGCGAGTGCCGGCCGGTGCCGCAGCCGAGGTCGAGGATTCGCTCGCCGCCCTGCGGACGCAGCATCGTCAGGGCCCGCTTGATTTCGGACTCGGTCCGCTCGGTCCAGGCCATTTCCGCGCTCATGCCGTCGAACGCGGTGGCGTACCAGTCCTGCGGTATCTCCTTCTGAAGAACGCTCATCTCCCTCTCCCTAGCTCGCTCCCGATTGCACAGGAAAGCTTAAAAGATCAAGAGCCGTGCTGCTGACGCTCCTCGCGACGGTGCCGGCGCACGACCGGGGCGACGTAGCCGATCAGCCCGCCGACGCCGGCGGCCAGCAGGATGACGACGATCAACGGCGCCTTGAAACTGGCGAAGAGGACGTCGAAGCTGACCTCCTGCGAGTTCTGCAGGGCGACGATCAGGACCAAGGCGCTGAGGATCCCAACCAGCCAGGCGCGCCAGTTGGCCGGTTTCTTCTCCTGGGGCATCAACCGATCTTAGTCCTGCTCATGCGGCAGAATCAGGCCGATGGGAACCGCGCAACGACCTGACCCCACCGAGTCGGTCCGCCACCAGCTGCGGCCGCTGTTCGACCAGATCGTCATCAAGGAGCTGGACCAGGACCGGGTGCGGCGCTCGGGCCTGGTCGTCCCGCCGGGAACGCACGAGCCGCCGCCGGAGCAGGGAATCGTCCTCGCGGTCGGTCCCGGGCTCGACTGGTGGGCCGGTGCCGGCGTCGAGATGCCGGTCCAGCCCGGCGACCACGTCGTCTTCCCCTCCAGTGCCGGGGCCTGGGTCGAGGTCGACGAGGAGCGGCTGCTCGTCTGCCGGGTGACCCATATCCTCGGCGTGCTCGAGCTGGCTTCTCTCCAGCAGGGCTGACGCCCCACTCGGTTCTTCCTCAGCCCGCCTCTGAGAAAGCGGGCTCCGGCTCTCCCTCTTTGGCCGGCTCCGCCGCCTCGTGCGCTGGCATCTCTCCAGGCGCGGGCGCCCGCAGCACGAACACAGCGATTGCCACCGCGATTGCGGCGAAGCAGGCGCCGACCAGATAGGCGACGTGGTAGCCGGAGTTCAGCGCCGAGGCGAGGCTCTCGCCGTCGTCGAGCAGCGACTGGGTGCGCTCGGCGGAGAGGGTCGCCAGGACCGCCAGGCCGATCGCCCCGCCCACCTGCATGCTGGTGTTGACCAGCCCGGAGGCGAGACCCGCGTCCTCCGGCGTCGCTCCCGACATCGCCAGGGTCATGATCGACGGGAACGAGGTGCCGACCCCGATCGCGATCAGCAGGAAGGGCGGCAGCAGGTCGGTCACGTAGTTGCCGTCGACCGGCGTGCGGGCGAAGAGCAGCAGCGCGACGACGACCAGGCTGACCCCGGGGATCAGGGTGTTGCGCGGGCCGAAGCGCATGATCAGCTTTTCCGAGAGGCCGAGCGAGAGCACGCCCATCAGCAGCGAGGTGGGGAGGAAGGCGAGGCCGACCTCGAGCGGGCTGTAGCCCAGCACCCGCTGCAGGTAGAGCGCGCCGAGGAAGAACATCCCGAACATCCCCGCGACCAGCAGCGCCTGCAGGACGTTGGAGCCGGCGACGTTGCGGGAGCGGAACAGCCGCAACGGCATCAGCGGGTTGGCGATCGTCGCCTGGCGGTGGATGAAGAGCAGCAGCAGCGCCAGCGAGACCAGGCCGAGGACGAAGACCCGGGTGTCGCTCCATCCCCAGGGCTCGATCCGCAGGATCGTGAAGACGCCGATCATCAGTGAGCCGGTGATCAGCGCGGCCCCCGGGTAGTCGGCGCCGGCGCTGAGACCGATGCCCTCCGGGTCGGCGACCAGGCGGCGCGCCAGGTAGGCGACCCCGATCCCGATCGGCAGGTTGATGAGGAAGATCCAGTGCCAGCTGATCGCGTCGGTGAGGATGCCCCCGAGGAGGAGGCCGATCGAGCCGCCGGCCGAGGCGACGAAGCCGTAGACGCCGATCGCTTTCGCCTGCGCGGCCGGTTCGGGGAACATCGTCACGATCATCCCCAGGATCACCGCCGAGGCCATCGCCCCGCCGATGCCCTGGACGAAGCGGGCGCCGACCAGCATCTCCTGGTTCTGCGAGACGGCGCAGATCAGCGAAGCGGCGGTGAAGACCGCCAGCCCGACGAGGAAGACCCGCCGCTGTCCGAGCAGGTCGCCCATCCGGCCCGCCAGCAGCAGCAGCCCGCCGAAGGGAATCATGTAAGCGTTGATCACCCAGGCGAGGTTGCTCTGGGAGAAGCCGAGGTCGTCCTGGATCGAGGGCAGGGCGACGTTGACGATCGTCGCGTCGAGGACGATCATCAACATCCCCGCGCAGAGGACGTAGAGGGCCAGCCAGCGGGTGCGGTCGTGCTCAGTTGCGTTCATGCAGGTAGGGACTCCTGGACCGGCGGAAACTCATCGCCGCCCGGTCAATCGAGATGGTCCGGCAGGCCGAAGCGCCGGAAAACGGACTCCACGCGCCGGGGGTCGGCTGCGCGGTCGGGCCATCGAGAATAGCCATCCGGCGTGTCCGCCGGTCGGACGACGAAAGCGGTCACTTCCTCGATCCGGTCCCCCTTCAGGGTGATGACGTCGAGGGAGAACGGAAGGTGCGTTTTTTGTTGCTCCATCCAGGTGTAAGTGCCCACCGCCAGCTGTCCGTTGGCGATAGTCGGGCGGTGGCGCCAGCGCCACTCGCCGGAGAGCGGCTTGGTGCGGAGAAAGACCTCGACCTCGTCGATCCCGCCGTACCAGCTCGCCAGCGGCGGCATCGACCAGGCGACGTCCTCGGTCAGCATCGAGACCACCCGCTGGACGTCGCCGCCGCCCATCGCCTCCATGTACTCCTCGACGATCTCCTTCATCCGGGCGTCGCCGAGTGAGCGCAGGGTGACCTGCTGGCTGCGGTCGGGGAGACGCTCGTCGACGACCTTGCGGGCGCGCTGCAGGGCGCTGTTGACGGAGGGCACCGAGGTCTCCAGCGTCTCGCCGACCTCCTTGGCGGAGAAGCCGAGGACCTCGCGCAGGATCAGGACCGCGCGCTGGCGCGGCGGCAGGTGCTGCATCGCGGCGACGAAGGCGAGCTCAACCGCCTCGCGCTCCTCGTAGCTGGCGTCGGGCGAGGCGTAGCCGTCGGCGACCTCGAGCATCTCGTCCGGGTATGGCTCGATCCAGACCTGCTCGGCGACCGGCTCGCCGGGCGGCAGGTGAGGGTCGGCCTTGGGCCCGTACTCCTCCGGCAGCAGCCGCTTCCTGCGGCGAGAGATCGTGTCGAGGCAGGTGTTGGTGGCGATCCGGTAGAGCCAGGAGCGCAGCGAGCTGCGTCCCTCGAAACGCTCCAGCCCGCGCCAGGCTCGCAGCATCGCCTCCTGCATCGCGTCCTCGGTGTCGTGCAGGGAGCCGAGCATCCGGTAGCAGTGCGCGTGCAGCTCGCCGCGGTGCGGTGCGACCAGCCGCTCGAACTCTGCTTCGTCAGGTCTCGCCATCGAAGTAGCTCGAAGCTAGCAACGCCTCACCGTCCCCTGCGGCCGAAGGCGTGGCCGGCGGGGGTGACGGCGCGGAGCTCGGCGACTGCCAGCTCCCGGGCCTGCCGGGGCTTGGGGTCCTTGGCCGGCGCCTGCGTCCGCTCCAGCGGCGCCAGGTCGGAGACGACGACGTTGACGGTCCCTTCGCGGCGCTCCAGCCGGCCGCGGGCGCGGAGCAGGGGCGCGGTGCGGACCAGGGTCCGGCGACGCTCGTAGACGGGCGGCGGGACGATCAGGTTGACCGCGCCCCGCTCGTCCTCGAGCAGCATGAAGGTGATCCCATTGGCGGTCTCGGGGCGCTGGCGGGCGGTGACCATGCCGGCGATCTCGACGTTGCTGCCGTGGTCGATCCGCTCCAGGTCGGAGCTGCGGACGAGACTCTGATCGAGCCCCGGTCGCAGCAGCTTCATCGGGTGCTTCGCCACCGTCATCCCGGTCGCGCGGTAGTCGGCGATCAACCTTCCCCACTCCCCCAGAGGCTCCAGCTCAGGTGGCTCGGGCGGCTCCATCGGCAGCGCCAGTTGGGTGCTGCCGCCGCGGCGCCGGCCGGCGCCGGTGACGCCGACCCGCCAGAGCGCCTCGCGGCGGTCGTCCTCGGAGCCGGTGGGGATGCCGTCGAAGGCACCGGCCCAGGCGAGGCGCTCGAGGCTCGGCAGGCCGGCTCCCGAGCGGGAGGCGAGCTCGGCGATGCCCTCGTAGGGACCCCCGCGCTCGCGCTCGGCGACCAGCGCCTCCATCTCCTCCTTCTTCACGCCCTTCACGTAACCAAGACCGATCCGCACCACCAATCCGCCGCGGGTGTCCTCTTCCTCCCGCGGGGACTCGACGTGGCAGAGGGCGCGGCTGTGGTTGGCGTGCGGCGGCGCCACCCGGATCCCCCGGCGCTGTGCCTCGTGGACCAGCGAGTCAGGAGGGTAGAAACCCATCGGCTGCTCGTTCAGCAGCGAGCAGAGGAACTCCGGCCCGTAGTGAACCCGCAGCCAGGCCGACTGGTAGGCGAGCAGGCCGAAGGCGGCCGAGTGGGCCTTCGGGAAGCCGTAGCCGGAGAACCCCTTGATCTGCCCCCAGACGCGTTCGGCAACCTCCTCGGAGACACCGTTCGCCGCCGCCCCGACGAGGAAGCGCCGGTGGTGCTCGGCAACCGCCTCCTCGGAGCGCTTGCGGCTCATCGCCCGCCGCAGCCCCTCCGCCTCCGAGGAGCTGAAGTCGGCCAGCGCCATCACCGACTCGATCACCTGCTCCTGGAAGACGATCGTCCCCAGCGTCTCCTCCAGCACCGGCTCCAGCAGCGGGTGCTCGTAGGGGATCTCGTAGTCGGGGTTCTCGCGGCGGAGCTTGCGCCTCTCTATATAAGGATGGATGGCGCCGCCCTGGATCGGCCCCGGCCGCACCAGCGCCACCTGGACGATGACGTCGTCGATATCGCGCGGCTGGGTCCGCGGCAGCATCTGCATCTGCGCCCGGCTCTCGATCTGGAAGACGCCGGTGGTCTCGGCGGCGCGGATCGACTCGAAGGTCTCCTCGTCGTCGACCGGGATCCGCGAGAGGTCGAGGCGCTCGCCGCGGGCGCGGCCGATCTCCTCGACACAGCGCTCGACCGCCGAGAGCATCCCCAGCCCCAAGAGATCGACCTTGAGGAAGCCGGCGTCGGCGCAGGAGTCCTTGTCCCACTGCACCGTCTGCCGGCCGGCCATCGCCGCGGGGACGACCGGGCAGACGTCGATCAAGGGCCGGGTCGAGATCACCATCCCGCCCGGGTGCTGGGAGGGGTGCCGCGGCAGTCCCATGGCCTCGCCGGCCAGTTCGAGCAGCACCCGCCAGCGGGGCTCCCTCGCCCGCTCGGGCCCAAGCGCGGCGACCAGGTCGCGCTCGATCTCCTGCGCGGTCTCGTGAAACCCGACCGTCTTCGCCACCCGGTCGATCTCCGCCGGCGGCAGGCCGAGCGCCTTGCCGAGGTCGCGCACCGCGCCCTTCGGGCGGTAGGTGGGGAAGGCGGCGACGAGGGCCGAGCGGTCGGCGCCGTAACGGTCGTGCACGCGCGGGATCAGGACCGCGCGGATGTCGCGCGGGAAGTCGAGGTCGATGTCCGGCATCGAGGTCGTTTCCTCGTTGAGGAAGCGGCCGGAGAAGAGATCGGCCTCGACCGGGTCGACGTGCGAGAGGCCGGTCAGGTAGCAGACGATCGAGCTGACGCTGGAGCCACGACCGCGCCCGGGGGGAAGAACCTGGCGGGCGGACTCGGGACCGCGAACCTCGGCTGCGACCTCGCGCGCCAGCTCCAGCAGGTCGCGATGGAGGAGGAAGAAGCCGGAGAGGCCGAGCTTGCGGATCGTCGCCAGCTCCTCCTCCAGCCGCCACTGCGCCTCGAGCAGGCGGGCGCTGCCGGCGTAGCGCTCACCGAGATGGTGGTTGGAGAGCCGGGCGAGCTCGGCGTCGGCACCGGCGTCCTCGCTGCCGGGGTAGCGGTAGCCGAGCTGCTCGGTGAGGTCGAAGCGGAGGCGCTCGGCGAGGCGCTCGGTCTCGGCGACCGCCTCGGGGTATTCGGCGAAGCGGGCCGCCATCGCGGCGGGCGAAGTGAGGGCAGAGGTCGAGTTGCCGCGACGGCGAGGCTCGGACTCCTCCAAGGTCTCGCAGAGACCGATCGCGACCAGCGCGTCCTGCAGCGGCGCCCGGCGCCGGTCGTGACAGTGAACGTTGCCGGTGGCGACGCAGGGGACATCGAGTCGCTCGGCGAGCAGGGCAAGCCAGCGGTTGCGGCCCCGGTCGCGCCGCCAGTAGGGACGCTGCAGCTCGATCCGGAAGCGATCGCGCCCGAAGGCCGCGAGCAGGCGCCTGGCGATCTGCTCCCCCGTCGCGGTGTCCCTGCGTTCGAAGGCACCGGCGACCGCACCGTCGCGAGCGCAACCGGACAGACAAACCAACCCCTCCGCATGCTCTTCCACCTGCTCCAAGGTTGCCGAAGGCTGCATCGCCTGGCGACCGGTGTTGTCCCGAGTGTGCGAATGGCCCGCCGTCAGCAATCTGCAGAGATTCCGGTACCCGGTCTCGTCTTCGGCGAGCAGAGTCAAGTGGACGTTCCTGCCGGAGGGTGGCGCCGATTTGGGGGACCATCCCGATAGGGATGGTGGTTCCAAATCGGGGACAGGACCCGCCGGCCCACAGCGCACGGTCAACTCCGTCCCGGTAATCGGATGCACGCCAAGGCCCTTGCAGGCATGCGCGAACTCCATCGACCCCCAGACCCCGTCGTGGTCGGTTAGAGCAAAGGCGGGGTACCCCTGGGCGGCCGCGGCGGCGGCGAGCTCCATCGGCGCCGAGGCGCCGTCGAGGAAGGAGAAGGCGGAGTGGGCGTGCAGCTCGACGTACATCCGACCCTCAGGCCCGCTGCCGGTACCAGCGCTGGGCCCGGGCGGTGCGGAAGACGGTGAGCGCGCGGCCGTCGCCGAGCGCCAGCTCGAAGTAGTGGCGACGCAGCGGCTTCGGCGTCCACCAGCGGTCCTCGACCAGCCACTCCTCGCGAACGGCCTCGACCGCGATCCCCTCGACCGCGATCGGAGCGCCGCCGGGGTCGGTCCGGACCGCCACCCGCTGGGGGGCGTAGAGACGACGCAGGCCGGGCATCAGAGCTCCGGGAAGGGGGTCAGCATCGCCCAGCGCTCGGGCACCCGCGAGGAGCCATCCACAGGGAGGATCCTCAGCAGCGCCTCCGCCCCCTGCACGGCGCGCACCTCCCGCACCGCAGCCCCGAGCCGGCGGCGGCGCGGCTCGCTGCCGCCGACCGCGAGCTCGAGCTGGTCGCTGGCGGGAGGCCCGAGGCCGACCGCCCGCAGGCGCAACGCCGTCGCCGGCCCTGGCAGCTCCTCGAGCCGGGGGGTGAGGACGGTGCGCAGCACCGGCGGCGCGGCGCTCGGCCGCCCCAGCCCCTGGTCGACGCTCCAGCTGCCGCCGCTCGCGAGGCGCGCCCCCAGACGGAGCCCGAGCAGCGTCCTCCCCTGCCGCTGCGGCGCCGCCAGCAAGCGGTCGACGAGGAGCTCGAGGGCGCGATCGAGCTGGCGCCCGGCGGTGCCTTCCGGCAGCTCGATCTCCTCGGCGAGATCCTCGTGGGGGGCGCGAGGCCGCAGCGGCTCCTCTTCGCCCCGGCAGAGACGCAGCGCCCGCTGTCCGAGCGGCCCGAAGCGATCGGCGACCTGGTCGTCGGCGAGGCGGGCGAGTGCCTTCAAGGTGGAGATGCCGAGGCGTTCCAGCGCCTCGATCAGCTCGCCGGCCTGCCGCCCCCCTACCCCCAGCCGGGTCCGCAGCGCCTCGACCGGTGCCGGGCGCTGCCACTCGCCGGCAACGAGGAAGGCGGCGAAGCGGGAGCTTCCCGTGGCGATCGCCCACTCCTCGCCGGCCGCCCGCCGCGCGGCGGCAAGGACAGCTCGCGACGATCCACCATGGAGGGCGCGCAGGCCGTCGACCGCGAAGAACGCCTCACCGGGCCCGGCGGGCTCGACCGCGGCGCCGATCGACTCCAGGCCGCGGAGCATCGCCTCGGTGGCCTCCAGCACCTCGACGGGATCCTGAAGTTCGGCGCGCCCGGACCGAGGCCCCCCGGCACGGTCCGGGCGCGGCGGAGACGCCAGGCGTTTTTTGGTGACGCAGGCGATCTCCATACGAACGTATGTTCGGGTCCCAGGATAGCGATTTCAAGCGCACTTGAGCCCAACTGCAAACTTCTTAATCTTCGAGGCGGCGGGAGCAGCCGCTCAGGACCGACGGGCGACCTTCGCCGCCTCCGCGCTGCCCAGGTAAGGGGTCAGCGTGAACTCGACCAGGTCGGGGAGCAGCGCCTCGAGCTCCTCGGTTCGGTCGGCGAAGATCCGCCGTGAGATCAGCGAGACCATGCCGCCGACCAGTGCCTCCTCGGTCGTCGGGGAGAGGCCGGCCAGAACCTCGGGCGGACGTCCCTCGCGGCCGGCCTGGAAGAAGGGGACCAGGCCCTGGATCGCCGCGTCGTAGCGCTCGACCACCACCGGGCCCGCGACCAGAGCCTCGACCATGCTGAGTCGGGCGAGGTGCGGCTCGGAAGCCAGGAACTCGAGCATCGCCGCGATCCCGGCCCGCACCGCGTTGGGCCACTCGTCCTCCTGGTCGAAGGCGCTGCCCACCCGATCGCGCAGTTCGGTCATCACGCTGTCGTACGCGGCGATGAAGCACTCGTCCTTGCTGTTGAAGTGCTCGTAGAAGGTGCGGCGAGAGACTGCGGCGTGCCGGGTGATGTGGGCGATCGTCGTTCCGGCGTAGCCGTTTTCGGCGACGGCCTCGGCGAGGCCGGCAATCAAACGCTCTCGCTGGTTGTGCGCGACGAACTCCCGCGGGAGGCCATGTCGCCCCGGGGGGAGCCGGGCCAACTCTGGCGGGTACTCAGGAGACTCGACCGATGGGTTGGCTGGATCTCTCAAGAGAACCGAAGATACCGATCCAAACGAGGCAAGCCCTTTTTGGCCAACTGGCCAGTTTTTTGTCGGGGCACTCACGGTCGCCGCTCAGAGGGAAGCTCGTCACCCTCGCCGGCGATCTCGCCCGCCTCCTCGGCTCCGAGATACGGCGTAAGGATGAACTCGGTCATCTCCGGAAGCAGCTCGCCGATCTTTTCCGGGCCGGGACCGGCCAGGCGCTGATAGATGATCCAGAAGACGCCGCCGATCAGCGCTTCCTCCAGCGTCTCCGGAAGCTCCCCTCCATGCGGTGAGACACTGCGTCCAAGTTGGAAGAGGGAGATGAATGCCTGCTGTGACTCCTCGTAGTACTGCACCGAGGCGGGGCCCGCTGTGAGCGCCTCCACCATGCAGGTGCGGGCCAGGGCGGGCTCTTCTCCCACGTAGGTGAGGAAAGCGGTCAGTCCGGCGCGGACGCGGCGCGGCCAGTCATCGATCTCCCCCGCGGCCGCGACAACTCGCTCCAGGGCAGTGGACATCGCATATTGCTGCGCTGCGAGGAAGCAGTCTTCCTTCGAGCCGAAGTTTTCGTAGAAGGTGTTCCGGGCTATCCCGGCGCGCTTGACGATGTCCGCGACCGTCACCGCGCGGTAGCCCTTCGCGGCGGTCTCCTCGGCGAGCGCGGCGATGATCCGAGCTCGCTGGTGCTGGGCGATGAAGTCACGCGACAGAGGCTGCCGTCCCGGAAGTGGACGCGTTGTTGACTTTGAAGCCACGAACGAGAGAGTACCGAAGTCGGATCGCGGGGCTGTCGCGGGCTGGGAACGGATACCGTTTAGGTACCGAAAGACAGACAACCTGTTTATTACTTGAAATCTACCGGGCGGGGACTTTGACCGGAAAGCGTGAGCGCATTCTCGAGGGAATGCTCGAGGCCGTGGGTGAACGGGGCTACGAGCAGGCCACGGTCCAGGATGCAATCGAGGCGGCTGCCCTCTACAGGCAGGCCTTCTACGACAGTTTCAGCGACAAGGAGGACTGCTACCTGCAGGCACTCGACGCCGGCTCCGCCTGGGTCGAGTTGGCGATGCGCGAAGCAGCGGACGGCGAAGACTCGAGCTGGCGGGGACAGATGCGCGGCTCCCTGCGAGGCCTGCTCGGGTTCCTGGACAGCCGGTCGCAGATCGGGCGGGCGCTGCTGGTCGAGGTCCACGCCGCCGGCCCCCGCGCAGTCGAAAGACGAACCGCGGCAATGGCGCGCGCGGCGAAGCTGGTCGACCTGGCACGAGAGGAAGGCGACGGTGCCGCCCCGGCGATCTCGGCCGAGGCGGTTGTGGCCGGCATCCTCGCCGTCCTCCACACCCGGCTGGCCGGTGAGCACGACGACGGCTTCGAGTCGCTCCTGCCCGAGCTGATGTACCTGGCCGTGCTGCCCTACTTCGGGGTGGATGCAGCGACCGCCGAGCTCGATCTCGACGCGGCCTGACCTACACACCCTGGCCGTGGCGGCCCTCGCCGGCCGCGAACCGGGACGCCCCCGCGGCAGCGATGGCGAGGACCTCGCGACCGAGGCGGTGCTCCAGGTCCAAGCCGGAGGCGAGGGGTAGGCCGGCGCCCTCGATCGCGGCGCGGCGATCGCTCAGCATCGTCTCCTGGGGGAACCCGGCGAGCTTCTCCGCCAGCTCCAGCGATCGCTCCAGGTGCCGGCCGGCCGCGACGACCTCGGTGACGAGGCCGATCCGCTGCGCCTCCGCTGCCTCGACCGCCCGGCCGGTGAGGATCATCTCCATCGCCCGGCCCATTCCCACGACGCGCGGCAACCGCTGGGTGCCGCCGTCGATCAGCGGCACCCCCCAGCGACGCTCGAAGCAGCCGAAGACCGAGTCGGCGGTGGCGATCCGCAGGTCGCACCAGAGCGCGAGCTCGAGACCCCCGGCCAGGCACCAGCCCTCGATTGCGGCGATCGTCGGCTTGGACGGGGAGAGGCGGGTGAAGCCCATCGGCCCCGCCGGATGGTCGACGTCGAGGTCGATCGCCTTCAGGTCGGCACCGGCGCAGAAGGCCTCTCCACCGGCTCCGGTGAGGACCAGGACGCGCGCCTCCGAATCCGCCTCGAACTCTTCCAGGCCCTGGCGCAGGGCCGTGGCGGTGGCGCCGTCGACCGCGTTGCGGCGCTCGGACCGGTCGATGGTCAGGATCGCCGCCGAACCCTGCCGCTCGTAGCGCACCTCGTCGCTCATCGTCCAGATCGTCCCATATGGCCGGCGGCCTGCCGAAGAAAAGGGGGAGCGGGCGGGCTAGTCGCGGCGCGGTCACGGGGTTCGCAGCGACGCCCGGCTCCCAGAAGTGCGCCCCGGTCGCCGATCTCGGAAGGGCAGGGCTGCCGAGATCAAGCGCAACGGTAGGAGCTCCCTCGGACGAACGAAAACGGACCGGGGGCGACGCTCGGTGCCCGCCTCGCGCGTAGCCTTCGCGCTCAGAAGCTCGTGGCGTCACCTTCGAGACCTCTCCCGCTTGGCTTCCGCGGGAACCGGCCTCTCCCGGTCACAGAACGAACATAGCTCCGCCCTCCTCAGGGCGCCAGGGGTCGCCGCAGATCCTTCCCGCAAAGACCGCAGGTATTGGGGTTCCGGCCGCCGCGCCACCGGATAGGTTCCCACGACGATGGAGGGATCGGAGGCGTCCGCGCGGCGGGCGCGGCGCAACGTGGTCCTGACGGCGGCGATCGCCGGGCTCGGCGGGCTGCTGTTCGGCTACGACACCGGCGTCATCGCCGGCGCTCTGCTCTTCATCAAGACCGACTTCGACCTCGGCAGCTTCGCCCAGGGGCTGGTCGTGGCCGCGGTGCCGATCGGCGCGGTCGCCGGCGCCGGGATCGCGGGGCCGGCGGCTGACACCTACGGCCGGCGGCTGATGATTCTCATCGCGGCCGCCGTCTTCATCGTCGGGGCCCTGGCCAGCGCCGCCGCGCCGGGGGTCGAGGTGCTGGTCATCGCCCGCATCGTGATCGGCGTCGCGATCGGCCTCGCCTCGGCCGCCGCCCCCGTCTACATCTCCGAGATCGCGCCCCCCGAGAGCCGCGGGCGCCTCGTCAGCTTCTTCCAGCTGGCGGTGACGATCGGGATCCTCGTCGCCTATCTGGTCGGCCTCGCCTTCGATCACGTCGAAGGCTGGCGCTGGATGCTGGGGCTCGGCTGCGTGCCGGCGCTGGCGCTCGCCGTGGGGATGTTGCGGATGCCCCAGAGCCCGCGCTGGCTGGTGATGCACGGTGACGACTTCGCGGCGCGGGCGACGCTGGCGAAGATCCGGGTCGACGACCCGGACACGATCGACCGCGAGCTGGACGAGATCAAGGAGAGCATCGAGGAGAAGCCCGGGCAGTGGAGCGAGCTGCTGCAGCCGGTGGTGAAGGCGGCGCTGGTGGTCGGCGTCGGGCTGGCGATCCTGCAGCAGGTCACCGGCATCAACACGGTCATCTACTACGCGCCGACGATCGTCGAATACACCGGCGTCGATTCCTCGGCCGGCGCGATCCTGGCGGCGGTCGGCGTCGGGGTCATCAACGTGGCGATGACGATCGTGGCGCTGCGGCTGCTCGACCGCGCCGGCCGCCGGACGCTGCTGATGATCGGCGTCTCCGGGATGGTGATCTCCCTCTTCGCCCTCGGGCTCGCCTTCGAGATCGGCGGTGGCAGCACCTTCGGGTCGGCCCTGGCAATCGTCAGCCTGATGACCTACGTCGCCTCGTTCGCGATCAGCCTCGGCCCGATCTTCTGGCTGCTGAACGCGGAGATCTACCCACTCAGCGTGCGCAGCAAGGCGGCGGGGATCGGGACGATGGCGAACTGGACCTTCAACTTCATCGTCTCGCTCACCTTCCTGTTGCTGATCGAAGCGCTCGGCCAGTCCGGCGCCTTCTGGTTCTACGGCGCGGTCGGCGTCCTCACCCTGATCTTCTGCTGGAAGCTGGTGCCGGAGACGAAGGGCAAGCCGCTGGAGGAGATCCAGGCCTACTTCGAGGCGCGGGTGAAGGCCCGGGGTTGAGCGGTCCGGCTACCCTCACCGGGTGCGGATTGAAGAAATCATCTCTGAGCGCCAGCCGACCTTCTCGGTCGAGTTCTTCCCGCCGAAGACGGCCGAGGCGACCGAGCAGCTCTATGAGACGGCGCGGGAGCTGCGGGCCCTGGAGCCCGACTTCGTCTCCGTCACCTACGGCGCCGGCGGCTCGACCCGCGACGGCACGGTGGAGATCACCAAGGCGTTGAAGGACGAGGTCGGGTTCGAGACGATGGCCCATCTCAGCTGCGTCGGCGAGACGACCGAGGGGCTGGCGACCACGCTCGGCCGGATCGAGGCGGCCGGGATCGAGAACGTCTTCGCCCTGCGCGGCGACCCGCCCCGGGGCCAGGAGGACTTCGTCCAGCTCGAGGGCGGGCTGGGGAGCGCGGCGGAGCTGGCCGCCTTCATCTCCGCCGGCTGGAGCTTCGGGATCGGCGGCGCCTGCTTCCCCGAGGTGCACCCGGAGGCGCCCGACCTCGAGACCGACCTGCGCTACCTGAAGACCAAGGTCGACTCCGGCGCCGGCTTCCTCATCACCCAGCTCTTCTTCGACAACCAGGTCTACTTCGACTTCGTGCGGGCGGCGCGCGAGCGGGGGATCGAGGTACCGATCCTGGCCGGGGTGATCCCGGTCGCCAGCTTCGCCCAGACCAAGCGGATCTGCGACCTCTGCGACGCGACGATCCCGGCGCCGCTGGAAGCCGCCTTCGAGAGCGCCGGCGGCGACCCGGAGCGCGAGTTCGAGCTGGGGATCGCCTTTGCCGCCCAGCAGTGCGCCGAGCTGCTGATCGCGGGCGCGCCGGGGATCCACTTCTACGCGCTCAACCGGGCGGCGGCGACGCGAGCGGTGCTCGGGGCGCTGAAGGCGTCGCGGCCCTGGGAGCGGGTGCGAGGGGACGCTGCCGAAATGGAGCGAGCGGATTAACCTATTGCCATGGGTAAGGGAGATCGTGAAAGAGACCGGCTGCGTCAGGAACGGATCGAAGCCGAAGAGGGGGCGTCGAAATCCGACCGCAACCGGATGGTCGTCGGCTACGCCGTGGTTTCGACCGTCGTCCTGGTGGTCGCGGTAGTCGTCTTCGTCCTCGTCGGCGGCGGTGACGACAGCGCCAGCGGCAGCGGCGACGCGCACATCAACGGCAACCAGCAGATGGGCAGCACCAACGGCGTGCAGCCTGACGATCGCGCCGGGATCGTCCCCGCCCGGACCAAGGTCTTCGACCTCGACGAAGCCGCCAAGCAGGCGGGCTGCGACGTGCAGTTGAAACTCGAAGACGAGGGCGCAGAACACCTGCCTCCCGACTCGCCGGAACCCAACTACGGGACCAACCCGGCGACCTCGGGCAACCACGTCGCGCCGCCTTACCAGCAGGCTGACGGTGCCTACAGCAAGGAACCGAAGCCGCTTGACGTCGTCCACTCTCTGGAGCACGGCCGGATGGCGATCCAGTACTCGCCCGATCTGCCGGAAAAAGCGCAGCTCGAACTGAAGGGTCTCTACGACACGATGTACGGGGCTTCGCTGTTCTTCCCCAACGACAAAATGCCCTACGAGGTTGCGGCGACGACCTGGACCAACCTGATCGGTTGCAAGACCTACAAAGGCGCGATCACGCTCGACGCGATCCGCGCCTTCGGCCGCGAGACCTGGGGCAAATACGGCGGCGAGCCGGTGGAAGCGTTCACCTTCACCGGACCGACGCCGGCGAAGCCGGACGAACCCAGCAGCTAGCTCCCGGCGCGGTAGGCAGGGAAGAAGCTCCCGCCTTCGCGGCCGGCGCTGAGGGCTGCGTAGGTCCGCGGATCACAGATCAGCTCCGAGGTGAGCCAGGCCTGCTGGCGATTGGCGAAGCCGCGCTTGAACTCCTCCAGTGCGTCGCCGGGGGCGATGCCGCCGCCGAGGTTGAGGGGTAGGCCGAGGTCTGCCGCGTGCTCGGCGAGGCGGGTGACCACGTTCTTCATCGGCGCCTCGCGGAGATGGGAGTCGGCGCTGCCGCTGAGGTAGTAGTGGAGATAGCCGTCGCTGACCGCCGCGATCGAGGCGGCGGCGAGGGTGCCGTCGGCGGTGGTGGCGAGGGCCAGCCAGGAGCGGTCCGCCTCGAGGACGCGGTCGAAGTAGCCGGCGCCGAAGAAGTAGTGCTCGGCGGCGGCGGCGCGGCGCATCGTCTGCTCGTAGACGTCGAGGAAGCCGGCGCGCTGGTCGGAGGTGGTCTCGTTGCCGGGGACGAGCTCGAGGACGTAGCCGGCCTCGAGATTGCGGCGGACCTGGCGCCGGTCGCTGGGGCGGCTCTTCGGCGGCAGCGCGGGATCGGCGATCTGGGCGACGTTGCGCTCGCTGGCGCCGGCCAGGGGGGAGGGGGCGAGGGCATGGCGGATGAAGGCGCTGACCAGGCCGGTGGCGGAGAAGTCGATGGCGGCGGAGGCGAGATCCTCGATCGAACCGGCCAGGCCCGGATAGCCGTAAGGCGAGATCGCATCGCGCTCCTCCGTTCCCTCGATCTCACGGACGATCAGCGGCCCGAGGAGCTCGCCGTCCTCACTCTCGATCCGCAGCGTGTGGGTGGTGCCTTCGGCCGCGAGGAAAGGCGCGGAGCGGAAGAACTGATCGTCGCCGGCGGCAGCGCCGCCGTCCTCGATCAATTCGGCCTTGGCGGCGAAGGAGCTCACTCGAGGAGGTCCGCGGCGGCAGCGCGGAACTCGTCGGGGAGCACGCCCCAGACCTCGCAGTCGTCGGGCGGCGCGTCGCGGCGGGCGAGGTGGGCGCGCATCGTCCCCTCGTGCTTCCAGCCGAGCCCGGCGACGGTCTTCTTCGCCACCTCGTTGCGGGCCGGGATGCGACCGTAGACGCGGTGGGCGCCGTACTCGTCGAAGGCCTTGGCGATCGTCAGCGCCTCGGCGCGCCGGCCTACGCCCTTGCCGCGGACGTCGTCGCCGATCAGGGCTCCGAGCTCCGGCGCGGTCTGCCGGAAGAGGCCGTAGAGGGCAGTGAATCCCACCGGCTCGTCGTAGCCCTCGACGACGATCGCGAACTTGCGGTCCTCGCCGGTGTCGTCCCTCGCCCGCTCGGCCCAGGCTTCCGCCTGCTCCAGGGTGAACTCGTCGCGCTGCTCCATCAGCGTCTGCGTCGCCTGCGGGTTGTTGAACCAGCGGTGGACGGCGGTCGCGTCGCCGGGCTCGAACGGTCGCAGGCTGACGGCGGGGCGATCGGCGCTCATCGGGAAAACCCTATCCCGCTCAATCGGGTGCCAGGCCCTGGCCGGTGAGGACCAGCCAGGCGGTCCTGGTGAGGATGCGGAGGTCCAGGGCGCTGCTGCGGTGGTCTACGTACCAGACGTCGAGCTCGATCCGCTCCTCCCAGGGGATGCCGGCGCGGCCCTGGATCTGCGCCCAGCCGGTGATCCCGGGCAGCACCTCGTGGCGGCGTTTCTGGCGGGGCGTGTAATCGTCGACCTGGGCCTTGATCGTCGGGCGCGGGCCGACGATCGCCATCTCTCCGCGCACGACGTTGACCAGGTTCGGGATCTCGTCGAGCGAGGTGCGGCGGAGCAGTCGGCCGGGGCGGGTGACGCGGGGGTCGTCGCGATAGACGACCTTGCCCACTCCGACCGGGTCGGAGCCCTGCACCATCGTCCTCAGCTTCCACATCTCGAACTCGCGGCCGCCGAGGCCGACCCGGGGCTGGCGGTAGATCACCGGGCCGGGGCTGGTCAGCCGGATCGCGATCGCGGCGATGAGGAGCACCGGCGAGAGGATCGCGAGGGCGAGGGCGGCGACGAGGATGTCGAGGGCGCGTGGCATCAGCGGGTACCGGCCGCCTTCTCCCAGCGCCCGCCCGCGCCGCGCCGCCAGCGGTCCCAGAGGCCGGCCGCGATCGAGGCGGTGGTCATCGCGTAGTAGCGGGCGATCCGGAACGGGGCGATCGGCAGGACGCGGCCGAGCAGGGCGGCGGCGATCAGGCCGAGCTGGAGGAGAAAGGTGAGCTGGTAGAACCAGCCGTCGCCGAGGAGGAAGGCGTTGGCGACCAGGGCGAGGAGATGGAGGAACGGGCTCAGGTAGCGCAGGACGCGGTGGGAGGCGATCTCGAACGAGAAGAGGGCTGGGTAGCCGCGGGGCGCGAGCATCCCTTCGCCGACGACGATGTCCCAGAGGCCGACCATCATCCGCCGTTTGCGGGCGAACTCGCCCTCCAGCGTGGGGACCATCTTCTCCTCGGCGCGGGCTCCGGGCGCGTAGAGGGAGCGCAGGCCGCGCTTGGCGAAGAGGAATGGGAAGCTGAGGTCGTGGCTGCCGGAGGCGGCGAGCGGCACGTACGCGTCGCGGCGGACCGCGTAGATCGCCCCGTTGCCGGCGGTGACGCCGGCCAGCGAAGACTCCATCTCCCGCACCGCCATCTCGTAGCGCCAGTAGGCGCCCTCGAGGTTGTTGCCGCCGGCGTCGAGGAAGCGGACCTGGCCGCAGACGTAGCCGACCTCCGGGTGGGCGAAGGGGGCGACGAGCTGGCGCAGCGCGTCGGATGCCCAGACGCTGTTGGCATCGGAGAAGGCGAGGATCTCGCCGGTGGCCTGCCCGGCCGCAGCGTTGAGGGCCGCCACCTTGCCGCCGGGCGGCAGCTCGAGCACGAGGTCGGCCCCGGCCGCGCGGGCGCGGTCGGCAGTGGCGTCGGCGGAGCCGTCGGAGGCGACGACGATCTGCAACCGCTCGCGCGGGTAGTCAAGCGCGAGCGCGTTGGCGACCTTGTCGGCAATCACCTCCTCCTCGTCGTAGGCGGGGACGATCAGGGAGACGGTGGGCGGGGCGGCGACGGGTCCTGTCTCCGCCGTAGGGCCTCGTAGATGGACGAGCAGCCAGAGCGTGAGTGGGTAGCCCAGGTGGGTGTAGACGAGAAGGCCGGCGCTGAGCCAGAAGAGGATCGCGGCGGCGGCGGTCACGGGCGGGCCTCGATCAGCTCGCGGTAGAGGTCGAGGGTGCGGCGGGCGGACTCGTCCCAGGAGAAGGGTCCGGCGGCGGCGCGGGATGCGGCGGCGGCGAGCTCGGCGCGGGCGGTCTCGTCGCCGAGCAGCTCGGCCAGGGTTGCGGCAAGGGCATCGGTGTCGCCGGGCGGTACCAGCCGCGCCGCGCCGGCCTCCGCCACCTCCGGGAAGCCGCCGACGGCACTGAGCACCAAGGGCTTGCCGAAGGCGAGGCCGGTGTAGAGGACGCCGGAGTGCTCGGCGTCGAGGTAGGGGAGGACGACGAGGTCGGCGCGGCGGAAGATCGCCGGGATCTCGGCCTCGTCGACGAAGCGGGTGACGAAGCGGACGCGCCCGCCGGCCTCCGCGGCCTGCCGGCGCAGCGCCCCGACGTCCATCCGCGGGTTGCCGACGATCCAGAGCTCGGCCCCGGGCGAGCCGGCAACGACGCGGCGGTAGGCGTCGAGCAGGTTCTCGATCCCCTTGTAGGGGCGGAGCAGGCCGAAGGAGAGGATCACCGGACCCTCGGCGCCCTCCAGCTCAGCCGGCAGCGGCTTCTCGTCGGGCAGCTCGGTCAGGTAGTCGAAGGCGCCGTGTGGAATGACCCGGACCCTCGCCGGATCGAGCCCGACCTCGTCCCGCAGCCGCGCCGCGCTGTGCTCGGAGTGGGCGACGACGGCGTCCATCGCGCCGAAGACCCGGCGGGCGCCACGCACCTGCCGCCGGCTCGGTTGCGGCGGCAGGATGTAGTGGGCGGTCATCAGCCGCGGTCGCGTCGGCGGCAGCAGGCGGACGTCGAGGCCGGGGACCGTCAGCCACTGGTAGTGGACGACGTCGGCGTCGACGGTGCGGCGGAGGCGGATCATGTCGGGGACGTGCTCGAGCGCCTTGAACGGCAGCCGCGCCGCGGCCTCGAGGCCGCGGGAGGCGGAGCGGCGGTAGAAGCGCTCATCTACCCGGTAGCCCTCGGCCGGGGGGACCGCGCCGTAGAGGAAGCTGGTGGTCAGCAGCTCGACGTCGGCGCCGGCGCGGGCGAGCGCGGCCGCCAGGGCGCGGTCGTAGGGCGGCGTGAACGCCGAGGGATCGACGAGTTGGACCTTCATAGGGGCGAGCGGATTATCGTGACCCCCTTGCCGCCCACGCTCTCCTACTGCGTCGTGAACACGAACGGCCGCGAGTACCTGCTCGCCTGCCTGGCCGCGATCGAGCGGACCCATCCGGCTGGAGTGGAGCGCGAGGTCCTCGTCCTCGACAACGCCTCCGACGACGGCTCGGCCGACGCCGTGCGGGCACTCGGCGGCGAGATCCGGCTGCTCGCGCTGGATCGCCGGACGGGCAAGGCCGAGAACGACTCGACCCTGATGCGCGAGGCGCAGGGCAGGTACTGCCTGCTGCTGAACGAGGACTCCGAGCTGCGCCCTGGCGCTGCGGCGGCGCTGGTCGGCGCGCTCGAAGCGGATCCGAAAGCGGCGGCGGCAACGCCCCAGCTGCTCGACTCAGACGGCGACCCGGTCCCCTCGGCCTGGCGCTTCCCGGGGGTCGGTACGGCGGCGATCGGGGCGCTCTTCCTGCACCGTCGCTTCACTGTCCAGAGCGTCGGCGGCGCGACCCGCCGGGTCGACTGGGCCCAGTCGAGCGCGCTGCTGGTCCGGCGCGAGGCCGCGGCGGCGGTCGGCTACATGGACCCGGACTTCTTCGTCTACTACGACGAGTGCGACTTTGCCAAGCGCCTCGCCGACGCCGGCTGGCACTCGCTCTTCGTCCCGGACGCCGCGGCGGTCCACCACGACCAGCTCTCGACCGACCTCGCCAAGGGTCTGCCGCGGATCGTCGAATTCCACCGCAATCGAGATCTGTACATGCGGGTGCACCACGGGGCTGTCGCGGCGCTCGCGGTGCGCCTGCTCACCGCCTGGTCCTACGCCCTGCGGGCGCTGGCCGCGACCGTCCTCCCCAACCGCCCGGCGAAGGTCTTCTGGGCCCACGCCCGGCAGGCGCTCTTCCCCGGTCGCGGGGAATCGATCCGCGACCGCGCTCAGGACCTCAGGTCTTCGTCCATGCGCTCCACCTCGTAGACCTCGGGAACACGACCGTCGACGGCCGGCTCGGCGCGGATCGAAGCGCGCAGCTCGGCGACCAGCGCACCGGGGTGGCGCAGCCGTGCGAGCCAGCGGCGCTCCTCGGGAGTGAAGAAGCCGCCGGCGAAGAGCGCCAGTGGGTAGGAGAGAAAGAGGACGGCGCGGATCAGCAGGCCGTCGATGCCGGAGGTCGGAACCAGCAGTTCGGCCAAGCCGACGATCGCCGCCGCGATCAGGGCCACGCGCAGCAGCCTCCCCCACTCGTAGGGCACCGGGAAGAGGCGCTGGGTGAAGCCGTACATCAGCGCCAGCACCACCATGTAGGAGGCGACCAGGGCGAGGCCGGCGCCGGCGATCCCCAGCGACGGCACCAGCGCCAGGTTGAGGGCGACGTTGGCGACGAGCCCGCCGATTGCGGCCGGCAGGTTGAACTCGGTGCGGCCGGTGCGGCCGAGGATCACGACCAGGACCAGGTAGAGGGCGTAGAGGGTGACGGCGGTGGCGATCAGCCCGATCGCTTCGTAGGAATCGAAGAACTTGGGATCCGCCAGGGCGCGGACGATCCAGCGCGAGAAGAGCCACATGCCAGTGACGACGAAGGCGCAGCCGGCGGCGAAGAGGGTGACCACGGTGGCGTAGATGCGCCGCGCCTCGCCGTCGTCGCGGATCGAGTAGGCGAGCGGCGGCCAGGCGAGCTGGAAGCCGCGGACGAGGACGTTGACCCCCTGCGCGAACTTGACCGCCAGCGAGTAGAGGCCGGCCTCTGCGAGGCCGAGCGTGCGGATGATGATCAGCCGGTCGACGAAGTTGAGCAGGTAGAGGGAGACCTCGGCCGGCATCGTCGGCAGGCCGAAGCGGAAGAGGCGACGGAGGATCGGGACGTCGGGCCGCAGCGAGAGGCGGCGCCACTGGAGGGCGATCAGGACGACGACGAAGGCGGCACCGGTCGCGTAGCTGCCGAGCAGCAGGCCACGGGCGCCCTCGTCGAGGCCGACGACGAGGACCACGGTCAGGGCGATCGCCGCGACCACGTTGAGGATCGTGGTGAGGAAGAAGGCCCGCGCCCGCTCGTCGAGCCGGAAGAGGGTGAGCATGAACTCCCACATCGTCAGCACCCAGAGGCCGCCGACCGCGATCCGGATCAGTTCGGCGCCGGATTCGGCGAGAGGGAGTTCGGACTTGTCGAAGAGGAACTCTGCGATCGGGCCGGCGAGGGGAAGCGCGATCAGCGCCCCGAGGGTCGAGAGCCAGAAGAGGCCGGCAAAGGTGCTCTTGACGACCTCCTGTGGGTCCTCGTCGTCCTGGTAATAGAAGCGCAGGATCGCCTCGATCAGACCGAAGCGGACGACGATGCTGACGAGGACGACGGCGGAGAAGAGGATCTCGGCGGCGCCGTAGTCCTCGGGGGTCAGGTACCGCGTGTAGAGCGGCAGCAGCGCGACCGCGATGACCTTGGAGAGGATGCTGGCCGCGGTGTAGGCGGCGCCGGTCGTCGCCAGGCGGCGCAGGTATCCCGACATGGTCAGACCCTATGCAGGGTCGCGGACCGTCGGCCCTTCAGCCCACGCCAAGGAGGCACCCACGGCTAATAGGACCCAGGTGATCGGGTCCTCGAAGAACCCGGCATACGACAACGTGTGGACGAGCAATGCCACGAACCCGGCCAGGACTGCTGCCCGGGCGACCCATCCGGCGGGTGGCGACGAGCCCGCCGGCCACCCACCCCACAGCCCTCTGCCGAGCGTCACCAGCGCAACGACGATCAGCGCGAAGTAGACGAGCAGTCCGATGAGGCCCTGCTCGGCTGCGACCGTCACCGGCTCGGTGTGGGAGACGATGACGGGGGCGTCTTTGTTCTCCCGATGGTCTCTGTACGCAGCTTGGAAGCTGCCGGAGCCGTAACCCCAGAGGGGTTGTTCGGAGAAGAGGTCGAGGCCGCCGGAGACGAGGCTTCCCCGGCCGCTGAGGTCGACGTTGAGGCGGTCGCTGGTGATCTTTCCCGAGCCGCCGGCGAAGAGGATCACGAGCATGGCACCGACCGTGCCGATGGCGACGGCGACCAGGGTCCAGCGCCAGCTCCAGCGGATCGCAGCCAGCATCGCCAGACCCGCAAGCAGGGCGAGGAAGCTCGACTGCGAGTAGGTCGGCACGAGCCCGAACCACAGCACGGCGATCAGGCCGGTGAGGAGCCAGAAGCTGCTGCGCGTTCGCGCCCAGAGCATCGCCCCGGTCGCCAGCACCGCGATCAGAGCCAGGTAGCGGCCGTAGACGTTCGGGTCCCAGAAGACCGAGTTGACGCGGAAGTAGGTGTGGAACTCGTTCGAGCGGATGATCTGGTCGTTCCAGAAGAGGCTGCGGGTGGCGAGCTCGACGGTGCCGATCAGGACGAAGGCGGTGGCCTCGACGCCGAGGACGATCAGCACCCAGGCGAGCAGCCGCCGGTCCCACTCGATCTCGCGCAGAAGCCGGTAGGCGACGGTGAACGGGATGAAGAAGAAGCAGACGTTCTGCAGGCCCTTCGAGAAGTCCTCCGAGTAGAGCGTCTGCAGGGCATAGAGGACCACGGCCGCGGCCAGCAGCCAGGCGAGCGCCCGGGGGGGATGCACGGACGGCGCGTCGGTCCAGTCGCGCAGGACCGTCGCCAGGACCGCGGCCGCGATCACCAGGTAGAGCGGGACCAGCAGGTTGGCGGTGTCCCCGCCCGCCTCGAGCGGCACCCGAAACGGCAGGGCGGCGACGATCGCCAGCGGCATCAGGATCGGCCAGCGGCGGAAGGCGCAGGTGAGGACGCCGATCGCGAGGGCGGCGACCGCGATGAGGGCGGCGATCCGTCCCTCGTCGTGGCGGAGGTCGACGATCTGGGTGGTGTGCCACTGGTCGCCGGCGATCAGGACCGGGAAGAGGACCATCGCCAGGACCATCGCGGCGCCGCGCAGGCGGCCCGGGGGCAGCAGGATCGCGGCGGCGCTGGCGATCGCGGCGAGCACCAGCCCGCCGCCGGCGAGGAAGCCGCTCAACATCGGTGCCTCTCCCCCTTCGGCGCCCGATGCAGGCGGATGACCCCTGGCGTCACGAGGGTGCGGTCGTCGAACCTGACGCGCAGCTTGTAGCGACCCGAAGGAGCCGTGCCGCCGCCGCGTTGACGGCCGTCCCAGTAGTAGGTGTGGAACGAGTAGCGCTTGAGGAACTCGTCCCGCGCCAAGGTGTAGACGACGCGACCTCCGGGCTTGATTATCTGGACTGCTCCGGTGCCGGAGACGGTGGTGCGGAAACGAATTCGCATCAGGTCGAGACGACAGTCCCCGTTCGGGGTGAAGGCGTGGACCAGCGGCTGACCCTGGTGCCGCGGCGCGGCGACGAAGCTGACGCGGTCGAGGACGAGCGGATCCCGCTTGACCCGCTGCGCGTAGGCGAACGCGGCTAGCGTCGCAAGGACGAGGAGCGCGAAGACGATCGCGGGCGGAGAGAAGCGCGGCCGGGCGTCATTCGGCCGCTTCGGCATTGTCCTCGCCGACGACCACCGCGACGTCGGCGCCTGCCGAGACCGATTCGATTTCCCCGCTCATCGGCTGCACCTTGGCGATCCCCAGCTGCTTCGACACCGTCTGCGCTTCCGGCTTGTGGCCGACCTTGAACATGACCACGCTCGAGGGAAAGCTCGAGCTGCTGTTGGTGACGGCGCCGAGGCTGAAGCCCTTGCCCTCGACCTGGTCGCCGAAGGTGGCCGCGAGGCCCGGGACCGAGGTGCCGTTGAGCACGCTGACTTCGATTTCGGCCGGTTTGACCTTTGCCGCCGCCTGTTTCGAGCCGCCGCCCTTGGCGCCTTCGTCGTCGCTGCTGACGAGGAGGTAGGCGACTCCGCCGGCGATCGCGATGATGACGACGAAGAGGGCGATCAGCGTGCCCGGCTTCGAGGCGAGCTCGCCGAAGCTGGAAAAACGACCCTGGAGGCGCTCGCCGACGCTCTGCTCCGGCAGCCCCTCCTCGCGCCGCCGCCGGCGCTCCTCGCGGCTGGAGACCGCATCCTGCTCGGCGGTCCGCGCCTCCTCCAGCGCCCGCAGCTCCTCCGCCCGCTGGGCGGCGATCGTCGAGGTCTGCTCCTTGCGCTCGGTGTCGCGCTCGGGAGCCGAGCCCGCCCACTCGCGCAGGCGGCGGAGGTCCCGCCCCTGGGTGAAGGTGATGAGCGCAAGGACGGCCAGGCCCAGGAAGGCGGCCAGGCCGGCGAAGGCGCCGATTTGTTCGATCGCGTCGATCAAAGTGGCTGCGAGAGGCTATTCGTTGGAGATGACCGTCGCGGCGTCGCCGCCCGGAGCGGCGATCATCTCGACCACTCTCTCCGCCAGATTGGCCTCGTCGCCGGCCAAAACCAGGTGCTCGAGCGAGTTCAGGGTCGACTCGACCCACTCCCGGTCGAGCGGCGTCTGGCGCACCGCCCGGTTGATCCGACGCGCCGCCGTCGGCTGCAAGTCCTCGTTGGTCGAGAAGAGGATCTCGCTCAACTTCTCCCCGGGCCGCGGCTTGGTGAACTCGACCGCGATGTCCTGCTCGGGCTCGTAGCCGGCGAGCCGGATCATGTTGTGGGCGAGGTCGACGATCCGCACCGGCTCGCCCATGTCGAGGACGAAGACCTCGCCCTTGCCGGCGCCGATGTCGCCGGCGCGGATCACCAGCTGGACGGCCTCCGGGATCGTCATGAAGTACCGCGTCATCTCCGGGTGGGTGACGGTCACCGGGCCCCCCCGCTCGATCTGGCTGCGGAAGATCGGCACCACGCTGCCGGAGGAGGCGAGGACGTTGCCGAAGCGGACCGAGGCGAAGCGCGTCTCCGGGAATTTGTCGCCGGCGGCCTCGACGATCCACTCGGCCATCGCCTTCGAGGCGCCCATCACCGTCTTCGGGTTGACCGCCTTGTCGGTGGAGATGAGGACGAAGCGCTCGACCTTGGAGGCGGCGGCGGTCTCGGCGGTGACGCGGGTGGCGATCGCGTTGTTGCGGACCGCCTCCAGGGGGTTGGCCTCCATCAGCGGCACGTGCTTGTAGGCGGCGGCGTGGAAGACGATGTCGGGCTTGAAGCGCTGCATCACCTCCAGCATCCGGTGCGGCTCCTTGCAATCGGCCAGCACCGCCTCGCAACTGGCGAAGTGCCGCTCCTCGACCATCTCGCGGTCGATCTGGAAGAGGTTGTCCTCGGCGTGGTCGAGCATCACCAGCAGCCGCGGCTTGACCTGGGCGATCTG